>OBLI01002823.1_pt1 | contig 14168 bp, 19 predicted proteins | sample 1519701 | NCBI WGS metagenome assembly OBLI01 (sample SAMEA3663005, study PRJEB22513) | pig gut metagenome | biome: pig gut; feature: pig-associated habitat; material: faeces | place: France | collected 2012 | reverse complement strand
ATTTCCGGACGACGTCTTTTAGCCACATCCTTATTACGGCGACGCTCTTCTTTCACGGTTGCGTGGGGGAACACAACCACATCCAGCGCACGAACCGTCTTCCCCTGCCAATCGTATGTGTCGATTTTCATAAGACGGTTTTTCCACACACTCATCGTCTGCTCGATGTTGGGGTCAAACTGTGCGAACTTCTTGGCACCTTCGATTGCCTGCAAAATTCGGGCTCTGAAAATCTCTTTCACGATGTCCACATCGTACATGGGTCTGTAATCCTTGTTGCCCGTGCCTCTGCCTCCAACCTTATTGAAGCGAACACCCTTCTTCTGAAGTGTCTGCTCCGACTCAACAGGCATATAGTATCTGTTCACTTCATGAAGCCGAGTCTTGTTGTTCGTCACCATGATGTTGTACAAACCGCCCATCAGGGTGTTGGGGTGAATACCTCCCATTCTGTCAAGAGCGGTTGCAAGGTCCTGACCGGGAAGAAGACCATTAGACACCAACGAATCCAGAATGTCGATACCGGACACGAGTGTCTTCTGAATAATTCTGCCCTGCCCCATATCCACAGAAACGAGAATATGCGGAGACCTGTCGATATACTGAACTTTCTCTTTCACCTTGTTCATATGTTTATCCTCCTCATTGTTCAAATTTTAACTTCCAACCGCCGTTATTCTTTGCGATTGTGAGTATCTTGTTTACCTTCTTCCTCGGTCCGTTGAGTATAAAATCGTAAGATACTTCTATATACCCGCCCGACTTCAACTCAATACGGACACAAGGCCACGGTTCGTAGTAAATCCTACCCATATCAGGTGTTGTAGAATTTAGACGCCATCATATCTGCGGTGTGGGTCCACAGAACATTGTTGAATCTGCGGATGGCGACATCCAGATTGTCCCACTCGTCCTTTTCATACGCTCCCATGTGATAGCGAATACACGCAACCTCCTCAGGAGTGAGCTGAATGATAGTGCTGGCAATAAGCACACTTTTAGACCCATGACCGGGGCCCCACAAGGACGGAGTCTCACTGTGCTTATATTCTACACACATCTTATCTCCGTCTTGCTGAAGACTTTTGACCTCATACAGGTCTGTCTTACACAGGTCATGAAACATACCGATGATTACAGGACTGCCTTTACGAGACCACTGAAGATGTAAGCTGTCTGTCAACTTGATAAGTTCTTTCGTAACCTGCAAGCTGTGGTCAAACAACCCGCCTTCATAAACTCCGTGAAATCGAGTGCTTGCAGGCTGAGTAAAGAACCCAATATGGTCCAAGCAATCGATAACAGAGTCCATAGAAACCGCCGTGCCGTCAGCTGTTGTGAACTGAATATCATTACTGGCACATAGCGTTCCAAACAAAGTCTGTCTCTCAAGTTTTGTCATATGTTGTTCTCCTTTTCAATGTATTCAACCAACTCACACATCACACGAGAGTCAATTACAAAGTAATCAGGCCCATCAGGCTCAAACCGAAAAGCAAGAGACGACCTGAAAAACCCTTGCTCAAATGCCTGCTCTTTCATCTTCTCCATCCACGCCTTCTGAATAGAAAAAGACGACTGAGGCTTTGTGGGCAGTTTGGCCTCTACGAAGAAAGACTGGGTATGCACATCCCCTCCGCCGAATCTTGTACCACCTGAGTTACATTGAACTCTTCCGCCCAGAAGTTTAGCTATCTCTTTTTCTTGGGCCGCCGAGAAGTCCTTTCCGAGGTTTCTGCTCAACTTTGGGTTCCTCCTTCCTATGTTCAATTTTCTTAGTCACTTCCGCCTTCGCGGGTGAATGACGTTTGGTTCTATAGAATTCCCACTCTGCTGGAGTTGAAGACACTCCATATTTGAGCTTGTGCAAGGCGTCTTTCGTTTCCGCCGACTCAGGCTGGTGAGACAGAAGTCGATAGGCTATGTTCACAATCTGCTCATCTCTGAACGGTAGATTATATCCTGTACTTGCATCGAAATCTTTGAACTGCTCAGAAAAGATTACCGACTCTGCTTCTTTGGGGTGCTCTTTCTGCAACTTTACGAGTTCCACTCCCCACTCTGCCCATTGTGCGTCAGACACGAGATTCATATCCAGCTCGTAGTAAATCAAGGAATGAACAAGAATCTGATATCTACGTCTCTGAATAAGAGCCGCAACCTCGTTATCATAGGTGACAGGTTTTTGCTCTTCTGGCTTAGGAATTTTAATAAGTGACATAACTCATCCTCTCAATTTTTTCTTGAATTTGGCATAATATTTTCTGGCTGTGGGTTCAGTGAGCCCGAACTTTAATGCCGCCATATTGGGACCCTCTGACTCGAAGATACCGCACAGGTTCTTCATAGAAGATTCGCTCCACCGATTGTTTGCTCTTTGAGGAAAAGGGCGTTCACCATGCTCTTCATCGTACTCCTCTAAACCGAGTTGAACTCTAAGAGCTTTGTCTGCCTGCTCCATCTGCCAATCTTTCAGATAAGTTATCTTACTACCCAGCTCTTCTACGGGAATAGAGGTTACTTTGTCTAAAAGAATTATGGACACTCCGCCGTTTATCACGACAGGTACCTGGGTAGGGTAGGCTTTTTTGACACTGGTGGTAAGAGGGGCAACTGTTATCACACCAGAATTAAGATTGCAGGTATTATTTGATACGACAAGAACAGGTCTTGTCTTGTTTAACAGATGGGGCCTATTATGAACAGGGCAGTTCCACCAGTAGACATCTCCACGACTTATCATACGACATACCCCATCTTTCTAAGTTCCTCGAGTACCTCGTTGAAAGTATCGCCTGACACTACAAACTTGCCGTTTACGAATGCTTCGTAATGCTCCATGACATGACAGATTTCAATCTTTTCTAACTCCATTGTTTACCTCCATGGCATATTCAATTCCGCTTTTTGCAACCCACCCGGACCACGTGATTTCGCTCAACTTCTTGTCTACTTCCTCTACTGCTTCTCGTAGCTCTTGCTCAGTTTCAAAAGGATTGATATGAAAATGCTGCCCGCACTCAGGACCAAGCCCGTAAAGACGACTCACAGGGTGCGTCAAAGGTCTTCCACATTTCATGCAGTAGTCTGTTCTAAGACGACGAGCCTTAAGGGACATATACACCATCCCTCGCGTCTCTTTAAGAACACGACCGGCCATTACTCTAAAAGGCATGGCTTTTTTGTTATTCCAGTTGATATTGAAATCCATTCCTTCCTGAGTCATCCAGTTCTTGACTCTGACAATATACTCCTTGCCCACTCTTAAAGCAGTACCTGGAATATGATTAGGCGTGGAGGGTTTTGCAACTTCTTCATCTACTCGATTTGCTTTATACACAACCTCCACCATTTGCCCATCAGGAGCTTCAAGTGCTTTTGCAACATCTTCAGACTCTCTTTCTATGCTCTTCAATAACGCTTCCATAGTATTCACCTCTTTTCAAAATAAGCGCACAGCCGGTTGCCTGGCTATGCGCTTATTATACTACATATTGCGATTCTTGTAAAGAAGTTTTTTAAGAAAACGCCGCAAGCACTCGGTCGTTGAGCTCGTCCTTCCAGTCCTCATTTTCTTTTAAGAACTGGTGCAGTCGAGCCTTTCCCTGGAACTTGAGAGCCTCCCCTTCGTTGAGTGCTACCTTACCGTCTTCATCCATGATGCTGAACCAAGCACCTGCGGCATTGATGATACCAGCACGAATAGAAAGGTCGATAATATCCGAGATATGGTCAATACCTGTGAGATACTTCAGGGTGTAAAACCCGGTTTTTCTATCAGACTTGAACACCTTGGACTTGACCACTGCAACCTTAACAAGATTGCCCGCAGGATTTTCAGAATTGCGAGGGATAGAGTTGCCCTTATCGTCGATATAGTCGCTCTTCTGAAAAGACATACGAACAGAGCAGTTGTGTCTCCACGCTCTACCACCTGTCGTAGTGGTGCCGCCGTATGCGCTATTCATGTCCTCTCGTACCTGATTGATTCCAATAAGTGTGCAACCTGTACGAGCACAAATGGGAATCATCTCCTTGCTGAACAGCGTGAGAGCCATTGAGATTCCGCCGTATGTGCGGTCTTCAATGGTTTTGGCGTATGCCTGGGCACTTACCATTGCCGCAAGAGAGTCCAGCACACACAGGCTGATATCGCCCGTTTCTACGATGGACTTGACAGCTTCGAAAACCTCTTCTGCTGTCTGTTCATCAGGGCTGAAAAGAATGAGGCTGTCGATGTCCACGCCCAATTTCTGCGCCCACTCTGCATCAAGCGTTCTTTCGATATCGACGTATAAAACCTGCTTATCCGGAAACATCTTCTGAGCACCTGCCACAAGGTCAAGAGCAGTTGTAGTCTTTCCTCCGCCCTCCTCGCCTGCGAACTCAATGATTCTTCCTACGGGCATACCCCCATAGGTCATGTAGTTCATTCTGGGTGAGCTGAACGGAATTCTTCTGACTGCGTCAAAGCTCATGCCTTTCTTACACACATCGGCCTTGAACTTCTTATTCACATCACGAAGTACATCTTCAAGTCTCTGACTCGACATACTCCACCTCCTGAAAGAATGGGCGGCACTTTTGATAGCACTCTTCGCACATAACCACCGGGTCGCCCTTATCGTCGATGGCTATATGCTCAGCGGAGCATTTACATCCGCATATCACGCATCTCTGACCCATCATACACCTGACTGTTTCGTAAGGTCAATTTCTGCAATTCTCATACTGAGAACCTTCTTCACAGAGTTCAGCATCTCCCATGCGGCCTCTTCTTTAGACTTGATGGAAGAGCCTGCTCTCTGAAGAACGATTACAGAAATAGCCTCTGCTTGAGCGGCAAGGTCCGCGGCCGTATCCTTATCCGCGACCGTTCCTTGTGCTTTCTCACGCACACGATTGAAGACCTCTTTGTACACAGCCTTTGCGACGTCCTCTTTGATTCTGAGCTCCTCACGACGAGAGGCCGTCAAATACAAAAGAGACGGAAGATTCAATGTGAAGTCCTCCAGCTCATCGTCTGAAACGGGCGTGCCCTCATCGTTGGTTAAAATCTTATCGATTTGGCTCATATAGGAATCCAGCTCTCCGCAGGCCTCATTTACGAACGTCTTAACCATAGAGCGAACAACCTCAGAAAGATTTTCAACTCTATCGTTATTCTTACGAACAGCTTCCAGGTCTACAGAAGATGCGAGTGCAAGGTTCATATCAGCCATTAGAATCTCCTCCGAGCATACTCTGCAAGCAAAATAGCCTCCGCCATTCCGTCATTAGGCCTTCGGCTACGTTCCGTGGCCAGCAAGCTGACATTGGGAAAGAGCTTCTGACACACTTCAATGGATTTTGTCTTATCAGAAGAGAGCGAGAACTCCTTCTTCCAAGTCTGAGGTGGAACCAACTGATATGGAATCCAATTACCCAACAGCAAACCCTCAATAAATCCAAAGTTATGCCCGAAGTTAAACATAGATACAACGCCTTGACCAGGCATAGCCCCCACTTTCTCTACACAACACTTGATTTCGTCACGAACACTCGCCAGATGCGTCAAAACTTCTGCGTACTTCACCGAATTAAACGGCCATACATGAACACGAATATCGCCATTTTCCTCGATGACAGCAAGAGCTCCGCTCTTACCTGGGTCAATACCAATGTACGTTTTCATCACTTACTCGCTCTCCGCTGAATAGTTTCAATGGCCTTGCGAGCCATCGCAGCCGCCTGAATGGATTCAGCGGCGGCCTCTTCCGCACGGTGCTTGATGCCATTCAGGATATCCAGCTTCACCTTGTCCTCTTCGTTGTTCTTGACCATCTCAAAGAAAACATCCGTGAGATTGTCGACGTCCTCCATGGCATCAACAGCCTCGTCTACTTCCTCACGAAGCACCGCGTAACTTTCGTGGTCCGAGTTATTCACGGCACCGAATTTGACAGACGCACGACCGTACTCTTCGCACTCAGCGCATACAACACTCTTAATCAGTTCTTCCATAATTTACCTCCCGGCCTTCTTACAGGCTGTTTTATATTGACACCACCTACAAGGTTTTGTGTCGACGTGCATAGGGGGCGGAACCTGGCGCTCTACATAACTGTCGCACTCCAGAATCTTATCCACCCGAGCTTGTTTCATCTCCTGGGTGACATGATACACCTCAGGGCACTCAAGACTACAATTATCTCTGTTCTCGTACAGAACAAGCGCATCTTCCAGGTCCAGGCACATACAGTAAGTACAAACCTGGTCTTCATGAGCAGAATCTACATGATTCTTTGTGACAGCGGACGGGTCTTTGTCGTCATGACCGTACTTGAACGAAATCTGGTTCTTGAACTCGAACAGGTAATCAGTACCAGTAGAAATTCTACGAACGATACCGTCGCACATGAACGAGATGTTCAGAACCTTATGACGAAGAGAAGTTTCTACGCCCCTCTTGCCTCTAACTTCAATGTCCAGGCATTTACCTTCCGCCCACTTTTTACGAAGATAATCCTCGACATCCAGATACTGCCAGTCGTAACCTAAAAGGGGCATCTGCATGAGTGCTTCCTGAATGGCGACGTGACGACGAGTACCTGTGTCTGCCATACCCACAGAACAGTAATCCGTCTTAGAATCATCAGGTGTTTCTCCAGTCACCTGAAAATACATCTGACGCAAACACACCATCGAAGAAGGTTTGTAGCTCTGACTGGGTTTTCTTCTGCCCTTCTGGTCAATGACTTCGATGGCGGACATGACGTCCGTCAAGAAGGCCTTATTGATAGGTTGCTTCTTGGCGGCCGCCTGTACCAGTAAACCCAGCTTTCGCCGAGAATTAGCCATTCGCAGTTTCCTCGTCCACCATGAGAGCCATGACCTGCGTGACCTTACCCGCTGTGAACTTGAAGCAGTCCTCGTCGCCGTAGTAAAGCTCCACAGACTCCTCCGGGCAAGAGTCCACAAGGCTCTTGAGCATATTGATGTTGGCACAACAATGGAACGGAGCGAAGGACTCACTCTGCTGATACGGAATCAGCTCATTGGAGCTGTTCTTCTTGCTCGCGACCTGAATGCCGTCCTTGGTGAAGGTGAAGTATGCGCCGCCCTTATCGTAGGGCTCGATGAAGATTGCAAGACGGCTGATGACGTCCTGAATGGCAATCTTGGACAGCTTGCAATGGCTGGGGAACTCAACCTCCAGATACTGAGAGACAGCGTCTGCGGGATACTCGTCCTTACCGTCGTACTCGACACCGTACAGAACCATGTCCTCAGATTCGAAGAGGAATGCGCCGTCCTTGTACCACCAGTTGATTTTTTCCTGCTTAAACAGCGACAGCATATCCATCATCTCTGCAGACAGCAGGTACTCGCCGCCCAGAACATCCATGTCGTTGAAGCAGATACAATCCGCATCAGACGTGATGACACGCTTGCCCAGGAAATACCCACAAAGGGCGGGAGTATCCACAGTCTTGGCCAGACAGGGCTTGTTGATGTCCAGAATGTTCTTCACAGAGGTCAGATTGATAATCTGGCCCTCCCCCTCTTTCGTGAAGCTGTACTCGGGGAACTGAATGACGCCGTCCTCGTCCACGCACAGGTCGATTTCATAGCGGCCGTTTGCATGGACAATCAGCTTATCCGTCATTTCCAGCGTGACAGAGTCACTGCTGATACGGCTGATGAGGGCCGAGAACTTGGAAACCGGAACCACCGCGTACATATCCTCACCCTGAATCTTGTCCGCACGGACCTTCAGCGTGTTCGCGGTATCGGTAGTGGTGAGAGTCAGAACATTGTTCTTCATCTCGATACACATCATGCTCGTAATCGGCAGGAGCTTATTCTCCGAAGCGCCTTTCACAGAGCGTGCCACCATGTCCTGAAACTTGACGGCAGGGATTGTAATTTTCTTACTCATTGTTTTGTCCTCCTTAAATTATTTACCAGATAAAGTTAGAGTTTGCCATCTCACCATTATCTACCAGAAAATCCTGAGCAGTGGCACTCTTATTCACAGCCGTGATAAAGTAAATCCACTGAGCAATCTCTTCGGCAGATGCCCAACGATGAAGTATAGCCTCGTTCAGAACTGCGTCCAGCTTATTCTTGTCCTGAACGATGTGCTCATTGATTGGCGTGTACACGCCGCCGGGGGAAATACTGTTGCACACCGCGCCGTATTTGGCCACTCTCAGTGCGAGATTCTTGGTGTACGCAACGACACCGCCCTTGCTGGCCGTGTACCGGGGAAACTCTGCGCCGCTATGTGCGCTTGCAGATGCCACAGTACACACGGCCTGAATACAGGGCTGGTCTGCATAGGCTTCGCAGAAATTGATGAGTCCGACGAGATTCACATCAATGCTGTCGTCATCTTCCTGAGTTCCGGCGTTTGCGATTACAATTTCCGGAAATTCAATGTCAGGAAGAGTGTCTCTGACATCCGCGATGTAGTGATGATAATTCGGAGCATGAATAAGAAAATCACTGTCCACAGGATTCTTATCAATTCCAAACACATCATACATCAGGTTACTATGGTCATCTCTTACGAACGCAAACAGTTCCGCGACAGCCTTTCCAATGCCGCTTGACGTACCTGAGATAATTACCCGTGTCATCATACGCCCTCCAGGTAGGTATTACCCACACCGTCTTTCTCCCACTTCTTACAGACCTTATAACCGATGGGACTGAATACGACCTCACACAGCAACTCCGCGACACAGCCCGTGATGGAGCAGAACACAACCTGCGTCATGGTCCACCCAAACAAGACGTGGCTGACAATCATAGCAAAGACGAAATTATCCACAAATTGAGCTACCAGAGTAGACACATACGAACGAACAGCGTACTCCGTAAAGGTGCTATTTGCATACAGTCTACCGATACCGTAGTTGATAAACGCATTTAAGATAGACGATACAATGAATGCGATTGTACTACCCATGAGAACATACCAGGTGCCGCCGATTGTATTATTCAGCGCCTGATTTACAGCGACTTCGTTGAATGTGTAAAACTCGGACCAGTTACCCGGGATAAGGGACACCAGCTTCATAACCGCACACACAACCAGGTTCATCAGAGCCGCGAACAGCGACAACTGAATAGATGCTTTGGGCCCGAATCTCTTCGTAATCATGTCCATGCACAAAAAGCTGAGCCACGATACCGTGAATCCGCAGTCCAACGCCAGCCACGACAGACCCGTCGCGATTTCCTTATTCGCGAGAAGGTTCATCAAGATGACAGACACGGTGAAGAAAGCCACTACCGCGGCCGGGACGGACTGCATGAGTCTCTTCCAGTCCCTGAGTTCCTTTTTGAAATCCATTGTTGATTTCTCCTTTTTATTTTTATTTTGAGAGAGGGTTTCAAAGGAATACAAAACTCTCTTACTCAATCAAATGAGTGAACGCTGGCGTACCAGCACGGGCTTATAACGATAGTTCTTAGCCCAGTCCAGCAGAAAGTCGATGTTGAATCTGATTCTTTCTGTATATTCTTTCCCGAGCTTGGACATATCGTAACCCTTAGATTCCACATAGGCCTGAATTTCACGCTGTGCGGCCTTGGGCATCATCGCGATATGCTGAGAGCTGTGGCTGCTCTTCTCACTGACGAGAACAGAACCGTATTTGGTCATGATAGACCCGTTTGCCCCGTTCATCAGCCAGCTTGTAGAATCCGCACTTGTGAACGGATACATCTCCAGCACATTTAGACTCGTCATACCGAAAGCGTGAGTGCAGATATCCGGATTAGAGCTATGCTTGATGATATCAAAGCATTTATCGATGAACTTGATTTTGTCCTTGACGGGCTTGTCATTGGCAGGGGAAATACCCATATACCAAATCTTGTCCCCTTCCGGACTCCTATAATCCAAAATATTGTGCAACCACTTGAAGTCTTCTCCCTGATGAAAAATTGGAAGCAGTTTTTCCGGGCTTTTCAAGCGTTCTCTCATATAGAGATAGTTGTTCCAGCTCATCTCAGGCGCCTCTGCTAACTCTTCACGAGTTTTGGGGCGCCTAAACTTTCCCGGGATTTTGTCCACCTGAGCGAAGACATGAACATCATCATCGATACTATTGAGGTATTCGATATATGCGTCCACATCAACCTCAGCATCACGAGTGTGCGCTGAAAAGGCTCCAGAGTCAATGAGCAGATATCCTCTGCACAGCCCTTCGTTTCTTCCTGCAATCCACCCGTCAATGACGTTACGGTCAAGAAGCTGGCTCGCGAGACGATTTGCTCCTTTTCTCTTAAGGTCTTCTTCAAAAACCTTGTTCAAGCTACCTGCGAAATAGAGCTGAAATCCAGGTAGCGGTGCAACGCGAGGTGGCGTCGTAGGTTTTACAGGTTTTGTTGCGATAAGCGACATAGTTTCACCTCAAAATAATTTCTTCGTATTGTCCAGAATGACGGGTTTAAGTTTTCTTGAAGCCATGTACTCCTCGATTTCAGGAATCCATGTACGAATACCCAAATCTCGAGCGGCGGCATCTAATCTTCTGAGCCACATCATTCTAGATTTGATGCTTTCCTCATCGATTTCGATACCGAACTCCACAGGACACCGTAACTTCCAGTTACGACCGAACTGCGACAGACCAATAGATGTTGTTCTTGTGCTCTGAGAATAATAGAATCTACAATGCGGCATTCCGCAGGTAATAGACCGGACAGGGTGAATCAGACATCTGTAAGTCCCATCTTTCTCGAACAACCATCTACACCTGGGCTGAATATCTCTGTCGGGCCATCCCACATGAAGAGCTTCTTCAAGTTTGGGCTTGGGGACACAGTAGAACACGACGTCTTTTCCGTTGATGGTATGATGCTCCTCCCGTATGAGAGTTTTCAGCTCACCTACAACTTCAAAACTCAATCCCCAAACCAGGAAATCTTCAGGGTTGGCTTTCAAGATTCTGTTCATGCCTTCCTGCGTCCAAGCATTGGTTTCCCAGGGGCAACACTTTCCGCACATCTTACAGTCATCCTTGACAAAGAAAGACTCATTCAACTTGATACTCGTGGGAGGAAGAACACCGAAAGGTTGACCGTCCAACATAATAGGTTCACGAGCAACCTTGTTGATGTACTCCAATAGCTTATAGGTACTATCTACAGACACATCACACCTCCAAAGGCTCTCCGTACCAGACTCTTGTGACTTCAGCGTCGCATCGCATAGGAACTCTAATTTTTTCTGCCGCGGCTCCTACCATCAAAGAAGACAGCAGTTCAGCGCATTCCTTGGCATTCGCCTCAGGACACTCGCAAATGACTTCGTCATGCACCTGAATGAGCAAATGGCAGTCCAGTTCCTTGAGTCTCGGATTATCGTTGATTGCAATCATAGCCAGCTTCGTCATGTCAGCCGCGCTTCCCTGAATTATGCTGTTGACACATTGTCTTTCAGCATCGGCAATCTTGCCACCGTTGTCTGTGATTTTGATGCCTTCTTCACGAGCTCGCATAATGATATCACGCTTTTCCTTACCGCCCCAGGCTTTCTCCAACTGCTTGATATACTTCCTCTTGACAGCCGGGTCAACCTCTGCTTCGCCCTGGTCTTCTTCCCACGAAAGCGGGTCAAATGTGGAAGGACCACCTGCCATAAGTTCAAACTCATAAGGCTCAAGCTGCACATCTGGCAGACGACGCTTTCTACCCCACGCGGTTTCTACATATCCGTATTCACGAGCATGGGCAAGAACATCGTTCATCCACTTCTTAACTTTCGGAAAAGAGTTATAGAACTGGTCAACAATGTTTTGTGCTTCTTTCGTAGAACAATTCAACTGTTCTGCTATCGCCTTGGCTCCTCTGCCGTACATAATTCCTAACAAAACTGCTTTCATAGCTGTTCTACGATTCTTGCCTTCAGGATTAACCGTTCCATCTGGTCGAAATTCTTTACAATCTTCATATGGAACTTTATATACCATTGAACCGACCCAAGCATACAAGTCTTTATTATCAATATACGCTTGAATCAAAGAGTCATCCTGCGACATATGTGCAAGAGTTCGAGGTTCCTGCTGAGAAAAGTCGCTGGATATGAGTACGAATCCATCCCTACCTCGGAACATCTTTCGAATTTCCTTATTATGAGACGGGATATTCTGCATATTCAATCATTGTGGACTATATCTTCGACGGCCTCATCTATGACGACCGTTGTCAAGCGTTTCGGCCATCGGCCTACTCCTGTACGGATAGTCTCTGCACCTTACACAGATTCCTATACAATGAATGTATTTTTCCATGTCCACTGAGGGACACAAGAGCCAAATTGGATATGTCGTTGTTCCGCTTATCGCCGTCAATATGATGAATAACGAAACCTCGTGGAAGCTCCGTTAATCCCAGGTGCTCGCACATTACGACACTATGGTAGAACACATAGTCAGACCCGGCTCTACCGGTGTACCACTCAGGCTTCTTGACCATTAAATAACCGTTACCATCATCTACAAAACCTTTATAGTTGGGATGGGCTTCTCCGGTTCTACTCTTCATAGGGTTCTTGTCACCCAGCTTACTCAAAGAGTACAGAGAAGACTTTCTACGGTTACGATACTCTTCAGAAAAATTATCATCGAGTATCTGCTGAACAACATAGTCCGGGACTTTGGCTTCTTTAACGATGTCCGCTACACGCATCTTGGTTTGAGCGTACAGCCCGCATACAAGATGAATCAACTCCTCGTCCACACATTTTGGATGAGACTTATCCTGCCTATAAGGCATGATATTATTCTCAAACATGACTCTTCGTAGCGTGTCGTACTTGAGATTGAATCGATTACAAGTCTGCTCCATGGTATGACCTTCAGAAATGTAATCACGAATAGCACACACCGTCTCTTCATTGAATTGAATCTTTCTCATATCATGTACCTCCTCGATAGATATATGAGTGTCTTGGCTCAGGGTTATGCAACTGCCCTTCCCTGAATTAACTTGATTTTACGACCCCAATATGCTTTCTTAGGGTCGCTGGAACTGAATCTTCCAGTTGCCGCACCGTACTGGTGGAAGCTACAATGGATTCTGCCTGTCTTGGGGTTAAGGATTGCAGGCATCTTGTCGACATAGGTGGACAACAGCTTCTGAGTCTCTCGATAGTCCAAAATCGCCTTAGACAACGGCGTGTCCAGTCTGAGTAGAATGTCTTCACCTGTTCCTCTGGGCTTTTCCTTATCAGGAGATGTAAGACCCAGAATGTCATACAAGATAACTGCGAGCTGTTTGGGACTTCCGACATTCACAGGGTCCGTAAGACAGGTTCCAGGGTTACGCATTCTAAAGTCTGCGATTTCCTCTGAATACATGGAGAGAACTTCGTCAATGTTCTTCTGCCTCTCCGCCATCTGTGCGTTATACTTGTCTGACAACTGTTTTGCGAACTCGAGGTCTAGACAAATTCCGCGGTCTTCCATGTCCGCTACCACTTTGATTATAGGCATCTCAATATGGCGGAACACATAGTAAGGACCAGGCAGCTTTTCCTCTGTGAGGTACTTTTTCTGGAACTCCATCAGTTCCCACGTCTTGACGGCGTCACCTGCGGCATACAGATACGCGGTTGTGACGGGAATATGCGTGAAAGGAATACCCTCAAACAGCTTATCGTAGGTGAGAGACTCGTTGTCCTGAGAATTACAATACTTAAGGTGAAGGTCTTTCAACCTATGAGATTCATTCTCATTTAGACAGCTACCTGCGAGCTGGGTATCCCAATATGCAGAAAGTTCTACTCCGAGTTGATTTCTACAAACTCGAATATCGAACTTTGCATTGTGGAACACCCATTTCACTCCTGCATCTTCCGCACGTCTGAGCTCCGCCGCCATGTCTGGAATAGACACCTGATTAGACGACAAAACACCGGTCACATAGCTCACATGATTCAGCGGTATGTAACAAGCCTTACGACCCGGAACATACAAGCACACACCGGCTATGGTTGTAGTTATGGGCTCCAATGACGATGTTTCGGTATCGATTGCCCCATATCCGAACTTTATGATATCGTCTACATAAGCTCGGACGTCTTCCGCAGTCCTGAGAAGCTCGTACTTATCTTTGTACTTGCCCAACTTGGTGTTGACAACTGCAACGATAGTAGAGATTCTCTCGTA
>OBLI01002817.1_pt1 | contig 14191 bp, 10 predicted proteins | sample 1519701 | NCBI WGS metagenome assembly OBLI01 (sample SAMEA3663005, study PRJEB22513) | pig gut metagenome | biome: pig gut; feature: pig-associated habitat; material: faeces | place: France | collected 2012 | reverse complement strand
TGGCTTCACTACCAGTCCAAGGCAGACGGAACACTCATTGCCCCCGATGGACTTTGGTCAAGGATAACGGAGGGGCTGAAATCGCTTTGGATGCGCATGATATGCCGATACAGACTGAGGCTGCACAACAAGTTTGAACAGTCAGACATGAAGCCATTGGTCATAGAACTTCAGACGCTTTATTATCTCAACCGACGCGTAGAGATAGAAGAACGATTGGAGACTGTCAGGCAGGAACTATCCACCTACGATGCTGACCTTCTGACGAAGAACTTGACAGACACTTCCATGACACTGTTCAAAGCCTCTCTCCATGGCAGATTTGACAAAAAGGAAAGCATCCTCTTCAATGACACAAAGGACATGAAGGCTCGCGGCGAGGATTTCCTGAAACGATACCCCGTAGTGCTGAGCACCACCTTCTCTGCTCGTTCGTGTCTCTTTGGTGACAAGCCATACGACTACATCATCATGGACGAAGCCTCACAGGTGTCTATAGAGACAGGAGCCTTGGCCCTCACTTGCGCCAACAATGCCGTGATAGTCGGTGATACGCTCCAACTGCCCAATGTGGTGACGGATGAAGACCGAACTAAGCTGACTGCCATCATGGGGCAATACCATATCCCCGAAGGGTATGACTGTGCCAAGAACAGTTTCTTGGAGTCTGTCCGTACTGTCATCCGAAATGTGCCCGAGACTATGCTCCGTGAGCACTACCGATGCCATCCTCGAATCATCAATTTCTGCAACCAGAAGTTCTATGGAGGCAACCTGCTCATCATGACCCGCGACCATGGTGAGGAGGATGTGCTTTGTGCGTATCTTACCCGAAAAGGCAACCATGCCACGGGACACTATAACCAGCGTGAGATAGATGTGGTGCGTGAGGAAGTAATTCCCTCACTGACGGAGTATGACGACATAGGCATAGTCACGCCCTACAACAAACAGGTCGATCAGTTCCACCGCCAGCTGCCGGAATTGGATGCCGCCACCATACACAAGTTCCAAGGCAGGGAAAAGGATGCCATCATCATGAGCGTGGTAGATAATCAGATTACTCCATTTGCCGATGATGCCAACATTCTGAATGTTGCTGTTTCGCGAGCCAAGAAGAAGTTCTGCCTCGTGATGACAGGCAACGAACAGGAGAACCACGGCAACATCATGGACTTGCTTGATTACATCCATTACAACAACTGCACCGTCACCGACAGCAAGATAGCCTCCATCTTCGACTATCTGTATGAGCAATATACGGCAGAGAGAATGGCCATGCTCGAACGTTTTCCGCAAATCTCGGAGTATGCCTCAGAGAACATGACCTATCATCTTATCGACGAAATACTCACCTCTGACAACCGTTTCTCTAATCTGAAAGTGCTTTGCCACATACCGCTCCGACAGATTATCAAGGACACATCCCTTATGTCGCAGGAGGAACTGGCATACGCCGGCAACTACAATACCCATGTCGATTTCCTCGTCATCAACGGCATCTGCAAAAAGCCTGTGCTTGCCATTGAGACTGACGGCTATTCCTTCCACAACGATGCAACGGAACAGCATCAACGTGACAAGATGAAAGACCACATCTTCGCCCTCTATTCCCTTCCATTGCTGCGGCTTTCAACAAAAGGGAGCGGTGAAAGGGAGAGAATCATTGAACAACTGAATAATTGTGTTTCATAAAACATAATAATGTATATGGATATACAGATGTCATACATAGTTGCTCCTTGTCTCGGAGGAGTCATAGGTTATATCACGAATGATATTGCCATACGCATGCTGTTCCATCCGCACAAGGCGAAATACATCATGGGATGGCATGTGCCGTTTACTCCGGGCATCATCCCCAAGGAGAAGGGACGCATAGCGGAGGCTATTGGCGGGGTGATAAGCGAAAACCTTATGAATAAGGAGGTGCTGGAGAAATACCTATTGTCTGAAGATATGATAGGGAAACTCCGTGAAGCTGTGAAGGATTTTATTGACACGCAAAAGCGGAACGGGGAAACTGTCCGTGAATTCTTCCGTCATTATCTGTCAGAAGAAGAGATTGCCGCTATATCCAACAGTGTCAATGAGAGTATAACGAAGCAGACTTATAGCAAACTGTCAGACTCGTCCGTGGGCGATAAGGTGGCACATATTGCCATTGACCATTTGGCTAATAAGTTCAGCATAGATGGCGCTCAGGAACTGCTTTCGGGCATCAGTGGGGCTATTGGTGGCATAAAAGGCATGGCAGCTGGATTGTTTGGTGGCAGCATCGTCGCTAAATTCTTGGGACTGTTGCGGGAGCCCGCAGAGCATTTCCTTGCCAAACACATCAACGATATGCTGAAAAACAATGGTGCAGAAATTGTGTCCAATATGATAGACGGAGAGGTGGACAGTTTCTTGGCTACCCCTGTTTGTGAATTGCTCAAAGGGCACGATGAGCAACTGAACCAAGCCGTGAATGCCACAGAGTCCATCTACCGCACAATAATCAGTGAACACCTCCCGCGAATTCTTGAATCCATAGACATCAGCAAGATTGTTCGTGAGCGCATCAACGAGATGGATGTCAAGGAGACCGAAAAACTCATATTTCAGGTGATGGACAAGGAACTGAAAGCCATCGTGTGGCTGGGAGCCTTGCTCGGTCTGATTATGGGAAGCCTGAACACCCTCTTTTAGGTTATCCAATAAAGTATGTGCAGATACTTGGTCATAGATGTGCACATGTTTTGCCGTTTATCTGCACATACCTGCTTGTGGTAGTATTACTGGCTTTTTATGGTTATATAGTGCTCTACGAGGTTTATCGAGCCAATATTTGGTGTTATCTGGTGCATTTGTATATACAAAAAAATCGGTATTTTGGTAATTTTCTTGGTTAATTTCCGTTAATTTTAAGGTTTATGAAGATTTTCTTTTCAGTTGTTATCATATAATTGGGATATTTTTCCTACCTTTGCACATGAACAATCTATGCTTTAGCGACTAGTTGTAGTAGTAAACCCTTTGCTTTCTGCATCAAGGAGCAGCATATTAAAATTGTTGAGACAGATTGAAGGATGATAACAACATACTGTGTTTGCGACCCGCAAAAACGATAAACAGGGTCAATGGCATGGGACTGATATATAACGATGGCGAGATGCCACCTTGACGCGATGAGACAATATGCACGGAGACAACTTTCGGGTATGTCCTTTTCGTACATATAATCGACGTTCATTTGTTGGAGTCGGTTTCAGCAGCAGATGGGGTTACAGACCTTCCTGTCGGTATTGATTATTAAAGACAATACGTAAAGATGGACACATTGCCTAATGTGAACACCCGACGAGGCGGGAACAAACCCTCTCACGCTGGACTTACCTCCAACGTCTCCCCCAAAGTTCAAAGCCCACAGGCAGAGAACTCCCATACAGGGGTAACCTCGGACTTTGTGCCTAAGGCAAACCACCAGTGGTTTGTACTCCGTATATTGCGCAATCATTTGAAAGCTGTCACGGATGCTTTCAAGAAAGCTGATATACTGTACTATATCCCTATGCGTTATGAGAAAGTAGAAATATCAGGGAAGATAAGGCTGCTCGAAAAGCCTTTTCTTCCCGGTCTTGTTTTTGCCTATATGACCCGTGAGCGGACTCACGACTTTGTCAAGCAGCCTGCCAAGACTGCAAAGTTCTTGAAATACTATACCGACAAGACAAAGCCAATCGAGCCAGACACCCTGCTCAATCCACCTATCACTATCTCCGATGGCAGGATGAAGTCATTCATCAAAGTTGTGGAAACAAAGAATGAGCACATCTTGGCTACGTCGAAGGATCGCTGCCATTTCAAGAGCGGTGATTATTTCAAGGTTGTGTGTGGCGACTTCAAAGGTGTTGTAGGTCAGGTTGTCAGAGCAGCCGGTCAACAACGCATAGCAGTAGAGCTGAACGGCATCGGATATGTGCTCACAGCCTACATTCCCAGTGATTTTATGGAGAAAATCAAGGATGACTTGATAGAACAGGGATAGTTGCCTACTCAGTAAATAAAAACAAGAATAGTATGAACATTGAAGCGACATATATTATAGCCCCATTATTGGGAGGTATTATAGGCTATATCACCAATGATATAGCTATTAGAATGTTATTTCGCCCACATAAGGCGAAATACATTATGGGAATGCATGTCCCCTTTACGCCTGGTATTATCCCAAAAGAGAAAGGACGCATAGCAGATGCTATAGGCGGAGTGATTAGTGAAAATCTCATGAACAAAGATGTTCTTGAACGGTATCTTCTGTCTGATGATATGGTGAGCAAGGTACGTCTTGCGGTAGAAGAGTTCATTGAAACTCAGAAACACAATCAAGAGACTGTAAAAGAGTTCCTTGGTCACTATTTGTCAGATAACGAAATTGCTACTATCTCACAGAATGTGAATGAGAGCATCACAAAACAGACATACACGAAGCTTTCAGATGCATCTGTCGGTGAAAAGGTGGCTCACATCGCTATTGGCCATGTTGCAGAAAAGTTGAGTATTGATGGAGCGCAAGAACTGCTTGCTGGACTTGGAGGTGCCATGATGGGGTTAGGAGGTATGGCTGCAGGACTCTTTGGAGGTAATATAGTGGCAAGGTTCTTAGGAATGCTTCGCGAACCTGCCGAGCATTTTCTTGCTAACAATATCAACACCATGTTGAAGAACAATGGCGAAGAGATTGTCTCGAATATGGTTGAAGGGGAAGTAGAAGGTTTCTTAAACAAACCTGTGTGCCAAATGCTCGAAGGTCATGATGACCAACTGCAGCAAGCTGTCAATACGGTTGAATCCATCTACCGCACCGTTATCAATGAACATCTTCCAAAGATTCTCGAATCTATCGATATCAGTAAGATTGTTCGAGAACGCATCAACGAAATGGATGTGAACGAGACTGAAAAACTCATCTTCCAAGTGATGGACAAAGAACTCAAAGCCATCGTATGGCTTGGTGCTTTGTTGGGCTTGGTGATGGGAAGTATTAACATAATAATTTAGGCTCATTCGACATTTCTAGTGATGAATTACAAAAAACATATAGATAATAAGAAGAAAACTGCCGAAAACTTTGTATATTTCCTTAATTCCGCAATAATACAAAATTATGAATCTTTAAAAATACAAAATTATGAATCTTGTATATAACAGCAATGTCTACCCGTCGCTCGCTGAGTTTATTCAGAAAGAGCAGGAGAATGGCAACAGTTTGTACGGTAAACGATTGGAGTTCGCCCATGAGGTCGATTCTGCGGTCATACAGGCTTTGGAGGCTACCCAAATCCAGGGTGCAATCAATCGTCTTGCCGACTTGCTTGTTAGTTTCCAAAGTGGAACGGAGATAAGCAGTGGTATAGTCATCGATGGCAACAATTTTCCTGAAATCAATGAGATACTCAGACATTGTTGCAAAACTTTAGGCATTAGAATTCCCCACGCTGTGGTTTCGGCCAGAATGCCTGGTATTAATGCTTATGCTTCTGGAACGGTAGATACGCCCTATTTGTTGATAAGCGATTTGGCGACTCATCTACTTACCCGTGAAGAACTGACGTTCATCATCGGACATGAATGTGGGCATTTGGCCATGGAACATCTTGTCTACCATCTGATAGGCAATAGTCTGTCGCAGCTGAGTCAATTCGTTCCGGTGCTTGGCCCCATACTGATACAGATGGTCAGCCTACCCTTAAAGACATGGTCGCGCTATTCTGAGATTACGGCAGACCGTGCCGGATTCTTGTGCTGCGGCGATTTGCGTACGGCACAAAGAGCCTTGATGAAGCTGGAAAGTGCGTTTGCCAATATCTCCGACGTTGACCTAGATACATACATCGAACAATCCTTAGAGAGTCTTGAAAACATGAAACTAGGTGCGATGAAGGAATATTTGTTAGACCATCCTGTTACCCCGAAGCGTCTGAAAGCACTGCAATACTTCAGTCAGTCAGAAATGTATTACCGCCTGACGGAGAAAGAAACACCTGCAAACATCAGCTTGTTGCCTGATGACACATTGAAGGAGAGAGTGAATAATTTATTGAAGGTACTCTAAAAGGACTCGTTATGCTAAAAAAACAACTTACAAAAGAAGAAATGTCCACCATAGCTAGGGACTTGGATCTTACATCGTTTATGGCTGTGGACGATCTCATCAACAATCTCCATATTGAGCAACACAAGGAGACGGCCGTTTACCTGATTACCACCAACCGACGAGTGGCGGAAACCATCCTTGCAGACGAGTATGACACTCCGACCTCATTGAACCAAGACTATGTGGCAAGGATTCTTGTGCAATACGGCGATGACAACTACGCTGTGACGACAGAATACGGCGAAATGTTTGTGGACAAGGAAGGCTTTGTGAAGTACATGAAAAGTGCGAAGGAAAGCCTCATAGTCAGCCTTTCTGTGAAGAACGACTTGATGAAGAACCTCAAGTTCACCATCGTCTATACACCCGAATACTCCTGTATTGATACTGACAGCTGGCGCTGCGACCTGCTCAGTGCCGACCGCCTCGTCATTGCGCTTGATGCCAACCACATACTGTACACTGGCGAAAAGGACTTCATCAGTTCGCAAGTACTTCCTTGTTATTCAGCCGCTGGGCGGCTTCTCTTCGCCATCGGCGATGCGCAACAAATCAAGTCGGCGGAGTGGCCCGATGCCATTAGCCGTGTGAAGATCCTTTTAGGCGATACGTTCGAAGCGGTTCCTTTCTTCACCGAGGAAATCAGCGAGGAGCGGAAGCTACGGTATGCCGGATACGAATGCACCTTACAAAATATCCTTCAGGATGCGCAGCGGCATGCTTTGGACTTGCGTATGCTGCATTGCCAGGAGGTGGAGAACTATAAGGCAGCATTGCTGGAACAGAGCCTCGTGAAGCTGAAAGACAAGATGGAAAAGGCCTTAGCGGCCGGACGGCAGGGTCTGGCGTCAGCACAACTCAATGAGAGTGTGGTGGCTGACAGCAAGAAGCATATAGAAGACAATGTAGACCTCTTCCTGCAATATCCGCTAATGATGAAGATGCGCAATGCCACGGATGAGTTTGCCACACTGCTTAACCGTTCGCTTGCCGAAGACATTGACGCTTCGCAGGACATCAAGCAGGACGCACGCTCCCTTACCCGGTATTTGTCGGCGGTGTGGACACAGTTTACCGACGACCAGAATCAAACAGTATACGGCGAGTTTGAGAAAGAAGCAAAGATGCTGCTCGAGATGATGGACTTGGATTTAAGAAACATCACCCACAGTATTCAGTCACTCGATGCGCAAGGCGCCATCAAGAAGAAAATAGCATCTTCATTCGGTGTCAACACGTTCTTCTCCCGCAAGACAACTTCCGGAAACAGTACCACTGATGCCTTGACAATCGGAGGCGTGTTGGCTGGCATATTTGTTACCCCGTTGGGATGGGTGGCGGTGGCAGCGTCAGAGATTGTAAAGATAGTGGGTAAGGACTCCATGAACGAAGAGTACAAGCGGACCTTAAAGTCCAAGGTGGCAGAGATTATTGACAAGAATAAGGCAGACATTCTGGGCAAGGCAGAAATGCGCTTCAAGCAGGTGTCGGCCGATTTCAAAACAGAGATAATGAAGTACTACGACGAGATACTTTCATCTGTCAACCAAATTGTAAAGGATGAAGAAGAGAAAGCGTCGAAGGCTTCCGAAACCATTGAAACCATTAATTCCCTAATAATATAACGATTATGGCATTTAGTAAAGAAAAACAAAAAAAACTTGTGTCGAGTTTGACAAACATCGGCGCACTTGCCGGCACCAACGAAATTGGTGTGGCAGGCGGCATCGAGGGTTTAGGTCTGAGTACCGCGCAGGCCTTGTGTGACAACGAAGCCAAGACCGTGAGAGACGGCTTGTTCAAGGTGGCCATTATGGGTACCTTCTCCAGTGGCAAGAGTACAGTTATCAATGCGTTGATAGGAGCTAAGATCCTTCCGGAATCTTCGATCCCATGTACAGCCATACTGACTTACATACAGTATGGCAGTCCCGAGGACGAGAATAGGGTTGACGTATATATGGCGGACGGGCTACAAAAGGATGGCAGCATCAAAACAGGAGACTGCATCCAAATGAGTGTGGAAGATTTCCAGGAAGAGTATAAGTACACCTTTGATGACGAATTGGAGTTTAAGAACACGGGTAAGGTGGAGCGCTTTGCCAGAGTGAAGCATGCTGTGATGTATTGCTCTCAACCTTTGATGGAAGGTGGCATTTGCATCATTGACTCTCCAGGGCTTGAGGATAAAGCTATCGCTACTGAACTTGCCATGAAGGTAGCTAAGGAGTCGCAAGCTATTGTCTATGTTTGCACAGATAAGGGGTATGCTCAGCCAGACAAAGATTATATTGCTTCGGCGTTCTATAATTGTCCAAATAATGTGTTCTTTGTGATTAATAAATTTGATCTTGTTAGTAAAGATGGCAGGCCTGAAGCCTTAGCTAAGGCGAAGATGGATACGGAAACAGTCTTTACAACAGAAGAAAAGGTCAATACGGAACTTCAGGACCGGAGGGTATTTGGCGTCAGTGCACTGCGGGCATTGGATTCCCGCAGGGGAATGACATACGATCTGGAAGAAGAAGAGGAAAAACCTCTTAATGATACACAGAGAAAATCAAAGTTCGAGAAGAGCTGGTTTGGTCCATTCGAGCAAGAACTTGAGAAATTCCTCACTACTGATGACAAGTGCATAGCCCAGTATCAGAAGTGCTTCAAACAGATGGCCTCTACCTACCGTGATAGTGAGGCTAAGATAGCCGAATACCTCCATATCTATCAAAACCAGTTAGACATGGACGAAAATAGCCGAATGGAGTGCGAAAGCATTATCAGAGATATAAAAACCAGCATAAGACTGACAGAAGAAACTTTTGATAACTGTTCGCTCCTGATTCAGAATGCCGTCACCACTATGCTCAATGGCTGTGCTACCCAATTGGACAAATCATGGGAACAAGATATGGAAGATTTGGCCCAAAAGGTGGATATAGGCACTTTCAAATACATGTGTCAAGGCTTTAAACTGATGAATCCGTTTTCCTCCAGGGAAAAGAAGGAAGCAAGTATGCGAGAGTTCATGGGCAAGTTCCTTGATGTAGTGACCGAATACTATGCTGATAAAGTTGAAACCTATATCAGAAACAATATGTCTGTGGTAGACACTGCCGTTGAAGAGGCCCAAAATAAACTTGATGTGCGGTTCGCCACAACAAAGGGCTTGTTTGATGACTTGTCTGGTAAATTGACTCATGGAGGTAATGGAACTGTCGAAGGACAGACTCACAATAGTAACTGGTTGCAAGTTATCATCTCTGCCTATTTAGGCGACTACAGTCAGATGGTTAGAGGACAATATGAGAAGGTTCCTTGGATAGATTTCCTCAAAAAAACACTTCTCAATACTGTATGGCAATCTATGTTACTTATTTTTATTGATGGTGGTATAGGAGTGGCTATTGCTTTGGCTATAGAGTATCTGCAAGGTAAAAGTAACAAAAATGAGACTGTTAAGAAGATGTTGGCCACATCTAAGGATGGCATTGTTAAGGCTATCCGCTGCAATATAGAGGAGAGTACCAAAAGTATCAATAAAAAGGTGGCCGTGAGAATTAACGAGGAGAAAGTGAAAAAGTGTACAGAGGCAAAACGTAGTTTGAACGATAAGCAAACGGAAATGGCCAAGATAGAGGAATTCTTTGCTGACCACACTACTACACTAGAGAGCGAACGTGATCGCTTTGACCATATTCTCGACGCTATGTTTAGCGAGGCAAAGGTAGCATATAAAGAAGTGTTTGGTCGTCAACTAGAGTTGGAAGCCTTTAAACAAATGTAATCTATGGAAAATTTCGTTACTTTATTCAATACGCATTGGCAGACTGTGGAGGCTGAAACTCTATCGGCTGTCAGACGTCAACTTGCTGCCTATCGTTTTGATTTGGAGGAAGTGAATGATAGTTTCCGCAAGTCATGTGATGAGTGGTTCGATGGTAAACTGGCACCCTCTATTTGGTATAAGAATTTGAGCGAGTCTCAGACTAAATGTGCAGCCGATTTTCGTGACCAGGTGCTTGCTTTTAGGTTGGAAAGTGTAAAGATGGATAAGCCTAGTACATGGTGGGCTTACCTGTTTACGGCTCTGTCGCTCCCCGCCACTTATGAAAGTGTGCTTTTTTTGACCGAATGGGGTTTGCTCAGCCGTTTGTTCTGTACGTTGGGTATAGGCGTTCTGGTATGGTCGGCTTGTAAGGTTGGCATTGTGTCCCGAAAACGCAAATTCGAAGAACAGATAGTTGGCCTCTACAAGGCTCAGCTTGACAAGCAGAAAGAGAATCTGTTGAAGATTCTTGGGTAATCTTCATTCCCGATGGTGGCATGTTCGTATTGCCATCATCGGGAAAAAAGGGCTAATATGATAAACAGTAAAGTGAAACGCCAGAAGTTGATCTCAAGTCTAACCAACATCGGTGCACTTGCCGGCACTAATGATATTGGCGTGGCAGGCGGCATCGAGGGTTTAGGTCTGAGTGCCGCGCAGGTCTTGTGTGACAACGAGACCAAGACCGTGAGAGACGGTTTGTTCAAGGTGGCGGTTATTGGCACTTGGGCTTGCGGAAAGACGACGATCATAAATGCTTTGCTTGGCAAGAACTTTCTGCCGACTTTTGTTTTACCAAGCAGTTTTTTCCATATTCATGTCCGCTACGGAGACAAAGAAGACGAGGAATGGGTGGATGTTTACATGAAAGATGAGATAAAGCCAGATGGTAATACAGAGAATGGTGAATGCGTACGAATGCGCAAGGATGAGTTTGAAAAGGAATACTGTACTTACACATCAGGCGATGAGAAAGAACTAAGAGAAACGGGACGGATTGTGCGCTTTGAAAAAGTGGCTTATGTAGTCATGTATTGTTCGTCTCCATTATTAGCAGAAGGTGTAACTTTCATTGATGCGCCGGCGTTGACAGCAAAAGAGTCTGATATGCTGCGTGTTATGTATACAGCTCGGGAAGCACAGGCTGTTATTTATGTCTTGAACAACCATGGGCTTTGTATGCATGATAAGGATTTTATTGAAAGAACGTTTGAACATGGTTCAAACAAAATATTCTTTGTGGTAAATAGGTTTGATTTGATTAGAGAAGAGGAACAGGCGATAATTCTTGAATATCTGAAGATTCGCACAGAGTCTATATTTACAACAGAAGAGAGGGTTGATACAAATCTTCAGTGCCATAGGCTTTTTGGCATCAGTGCGCTTCGCGCATTGGAAGCACGCACAGGGATGCGTTATGACTACGATGATATGCCCCTCATTCGTTCCGAACGAAAGGCATTGCTGGACAAAAGCGGTATTGAGCCATTCGAGCAGGAACTCAAAAGATACCTCGCTACAGACGATAAGTGCCGGCTTCAGTACCAGAGATGCTTCGAAGTGATGGCTTCGGTCTACCATGATGTTGAAGAGAGGCTCGAGCAATGTGATTTTATACTTCAAGAATGCAAAAAGCAAGAACAGGCAATCAGTGTCGCAAAGTTTGAAAAGTACAGGAAGCATGTTGCCGCTGTGCTTGAAGCCATCTTCAAGGAAGCAGCGGGGGCATATTATGTGGTATTTGGCAAAACCATGACGTTGCAGGCATTAGGGATAAACAAATAATATATGATATAAATAAGACATGGGATTCTTTGACAATATAAAGAGCGTATTTAATCATTTGTTGGGTAACAATCCGCAATACGACGATGCCGCAGTACAGTTTCAACTCCAAGGCTATCCAACTTCTTTTAATAGTGAACTCCGCTCTCAGATTAAGTCACTTTCTGACGAGATACACAAAGTATACAATACCGCAAACGAGAAATATTTCACCATCGGCGTGATTGGTGACTTCAGTGTGGGAAAAAGTTCTTTTGTCAACGCAATATTGGGCGACAACATTCTCCCAGTATCAGCGAATCCATGTACGGCAGTCATTACAAAAATTAAATATGGGAGGCAACCTCGTGTCGTGGTGAAATACAAGGACGACCGAGAAGTAGAGATGACTTATGACGAATATCTGAAATTCTCGGCATTCAACATTGAGGACTTCAGAGAAAGGGAGATTACCAAGGAATTGAGAAGATTCAAGAACGTGGAATATGCCACGGTGTATGTGAAATCAGATTTCTTGCGCAAAAGCAACCTTTGCATAGTCGATACGTTGGGACTGGCGGCAGATGAGTATGACAACAAGAAAACGATAGCCTCAGTGAAGGATGCCATCGCTGTAATATACGTTTGCGAAGAGCGCGGACTGACAGACAAGGATGTGAAGTTCATATCAGAATATCTGAATATTGAAAGAAACGATACATTTTTCTGCATAAACCGTATTGACTTGGTGAGAAAGAGCGAAAGAGACGATGTCAGGCGGTTGGTAGAACTGAAGTTGGACGACATATTACAAAAGGAAGGAAGCAATGCGAGCTTCCCTGCATCACACATTTATATGGTGTCATCCCTATACCAAGGTTTTGCAAATGGCTTTACTGACCATGACGATTATTGCGAGGGGATAGACTATCATGCACGTAGCGGCTTTAGGCCCGTGATGAAGGACATTTCGAACTATGTGAAAGAGAACTCCAAACTGGCAAGAGAACGCTCCATTAACGCCCTGCTCGATGCTGCTGTTTCGAAAGTCGCTTGTTTGCGGTCACTGAGATTGTCGGACAAGAATCGGGAGACTTTACAAACAGAAGAAAAGATAACACAAAAGAAAAAAAGGATCGGAGAACTTGAGAATAACGTCCAGCTCACAAATACGTTGTTCGAAAATCTGATACAAAGGACATACAGCCTTATCCCAAGCCTGTTTACTCAATACTCAGAAAAGGCAAACGGCAGTTGGCATTACACGATGCATTTCTTGTTGGTTGACAAGTTCTCTTTCGGATTCACCGACTATTTGGCACTTGAAAGAGATATAATGTCATTGCACTTAAATATATTCAAGTCGATGACCAACAAAAGATATGCCAAGCTCGAATCCTTGTCACCCCTTGTAGATGCCGTCTATCAGTATTTAAGGGAAAGTTTGACACCAGTTGTAGATAAGTTGAAAAAAGAAACAGGCATTATAATAGACCAATTTGCAGAAACGCATTCCTACCAGGATATATTCAGCAGACACCTTACAGGAAACAAAGTGTTTTACTGTGTGCAGTCCCCTCCGGACGACGTGAAAAACGCAATGTACAAAGCTGCTGCGCAAGCAGGTATTGAATCAACATGGATGAAGAATAAAACCCGGAAAGAGAAAATGTTTGACGCTGCTTTCAGCGAAGGACTAAAAGCATTGGAAATACCTTTCAAACAAAAGGTTGATGAGGCATTCGGCACCGTGAAAGAATATATTCAAGAATGCAATGCCGATGCCAACAGTAACACAGTAAAGCAAATAAACATACTGAGAAAAGAAGTGGAAGCCTTAAAAGAGCAAAACAAAAAACGTGTGGCTGAATGGTTTCAGGAGTTGCAGTACTTCAAAAGTGTGGCGGAAGTACTTGGCAAGGCTAAGATAACAAAGACTGCATAAGACGCATATAGGTTTATGACAGAATAATATTATAGACAGATCGAATATGGGAATAGTTAGGAATACAGAGACGATAGAGGTTCTTGGAGCTAAATTTAATGGAGTAAGGGAACTCGTGAAATACTCGCATGTAAACGACCCATTTAACATAAGGTTTCCCGAATGACATGTATTATCTTCGCATCCGGAATTATTTTACCAAGAACAATCATTGAAAGCAAAGAGTATTTTGAGAAGGTGATGCAGGACTATAACCAGCATCGCAATGTACGCAATCTCCGCAAGAACTGCAAGGATGAAGCCATAGACTATTACTGGGTGATGGAATACAGAAAGACATACCCAAATAGGAAGGAAGACCAAGCACAGACAGAGCCCCCCTTTCATGCCACTGGCCATATCAGAGAATATGATGTCTTCTACATGGAGTGTAGAGCAATTGGTGTTGACTACTCCCGACGGAGCGTAAGCGTCCAAAAGTGGTTTTAGGTAATCCCTGAGAAAGTTTGTACCTTTGCGC
>OBLI01002815.1_pt1 | contig 14211 bp, 20 predicted proteins | sample 1519701 | NCBI WGS metagenome assembly OBLI01 (sample SAMEA3663005, study PRJEB22513) | pig gut metagenome | biome: pig gut; feature: pig-associated habitat; material: faeces | place: France | collected 2012 | reverse complement strand
AATGAGTTATGTAACTACTTTATAATCAATGAGTTACAAAGGCTGTATAGTTGTATGCAAAAGTTAATCCGTGAACAACGAAATAGGTATTGATTATCAATGACTTATAATATTTGGTTAATTTTTTATATAATAATGTATAATAATTATATATTTAATGTTTTATATATTTAATGTTAATTTATTGATTTATAATAAGATATGTATAATGGATAAAATAACGCAAACCATATACCGCAACGGATAAATAAGAAGAAAAGCGTAAGTAGTTGAAAATCAATAGGGGTGGGAAGAGGTTTTGGGGAATAATAAGGGCAATTTTTACCCCTATCGTGCATAGCATTTTTAACCGAGTTAAAACCCTGTCCTCGGAGCGCAGAACGGCATTTATAATGATGTTGAGCGATTAACCTGCTCGGAAAACCAGTTAATCTTTTTACCTCGGGTAAGTTAATCAGTAAACAAGTGAATTAACTGAAATGAGGTGTTGTGTTGGTTTTCAATGAATTATGAATTTACATAAAACGTTTTTAAAATTAACGAGTTAATAATATTAATTTCCGAGCCTTATTGGTTGAAAATCAGCTATTTATCCTTCGTTTGGTTAAAAGTTAACGATTTTGAATTAACCGAAGGTCTGGGAAATGGCTGATTTTAGGGGTTTTGCACAGGTATTAACAACTATACACTCGGTATATACCCCGAAAAAGTGTTAAGGCGAAATGAAGATAAAATTAACTTTCGTTGTTAAGCACTTGCTTTTTGAGTAATATTGGTTATATTTGCATCCGGAGACCCCTTTGGCACGGAATATCGGGAATACTCGGGGTCGTGACGTGTTAATGTAAAGGGTCGCAACATGTTAATTGTAAAGAGCAGCAACGTGTTAATTTATATGTATTTATGGATATGACAAGAAGATTGGCCGTGGAGTTCCAAGACGGGACGGTGCGGCAGTTCGCCTTCGCAAAGGAGGCGGCGGAAAAGGCCGGTGTAAGCCCTGCCGCCATGAGCAAGGCTCTCTCCGAGGGCAGGGAGTACGTGAACGGGTGCAGGATAAGGGGCATGAGCTACCGGATGTTCCTCGTGAGGACGCAGCCGGGTGGCCCGTTCATCGTGTGCAGGGTCACTCCGTTTGGCCTGTTCAGGCCCTACGGGAAGGACGATGGAGATGAAAGCAATGGTATAGACCCGGGGGACGTGGTCAGCGTGAGGGAGATTGTGGAGACCGCACCTTTGAAGATGTCGCTCTCGCAGAGGGCTAATATAATGAAGGGGAGGTAGGCATGGTGAAGGAGATTAACAAGTTCGGGCGCAGAATCCGCCCGGTTGCCGGATACGAGGGCAGATACGGGGTCACTGACCTGGGGGAGGTAATGAGCATGAACGGGGAATATCTCCTGAAGCCGTACAGGGGACAGTATGTGATGCTTTCCGGCAAATGCTTCCGGCTGGACTACCTCGTTGCGAGGGCATTCGTGCCTAACGTGAGGATGTGCAGCGAGCTGAGGCACAAGGACGGGGACGTGCTGAACTGCCGGGCGGACAACCTCGAATGGGTTGACGAGAGGCCGAGGACAAGGGTCAATTTCGGAAAGCCTAAGGTGGCGGTGAACTGCTTGGACGATGACTATAAGGTTATAAGGACTTACCCGAGCGTAAGCTCCGCTGCAAAGGCTTTGGGAATCAGCCAGCCGGGGATTTCAAACGCAATGCGTACCGGAAAGAGGTGCGGAGGATACCGCTGGAGCATGGTCCTGGAGGGAGACAAGGAGCAGTAATATAGTAATATGTTAATATAGTAATATAGGAGGTAAATATGCAAGGTTTTGAGAACTGTCTTTGGGTTTATCTGGTTGAAAGGGTTTTGACCGGGAGGAGATTTATTGCATGCAGCCGGTCGGAAATCGCCGATGCGATAGGCATTCCGGAAGATGATTTGGCGGCTCGTCCGGAGGGCAAGTGCTGTAAGGAATCCGGATGGAAAATATGCAGGGTTCCCCGGGTATTCGTCGGGATGGTCGTCTGCGGGGACGCCGAATATCTGTGCAGGGATGAGCAATGGAACCTGTACACGCTCGGAGGGGCTCCGTACCCGACAGAGGATGTCGTGAAAGGCTCGCTGATTGAGATTACCTTCGAGTTTTATGAAAAGGAACTGGACAAGGTGCTGGAGCTGAAGGAGGAGCTCGGATTATGAAGGTGAGATTCAAGAGGCTGCATCCGGATGCGGTCGTGCCGTTCAAGACTTATCCGGAGGACTTCTGTTATGATGTCGTGGCGACAAGCGAGCAGGAGATTGCTCCGAACGTGTGGAAGTACGGGATAGGGCTGGCGTTCGAGATTCAGGGAAAGCCTGAGGATTTGGTCGTCGAGAATGAATTTGGAAAGGAACTTCTGCGGATTCAGCAGGATAGGGGCTGGAACGTGAGCCTTGACCTCAGGCCCAGGAGCAGCATCTGGAAAACCGGAATGCTGCTGAGCAACGCGGTCGGGACCATTGATGAACTCTATCGCGGCGAGGTGTCCGCAGTGTTCTATCACGTGTTCCCCGGCATGCCCCGGTACCGGGTCGGGGACAGGATAGGTCAGATCAAGCTCGGGTTTACCCTGCCGATTGAGTTCGAGGAGGTGGATGAGCTCGGGAGGACGCTGCGTGGGGACGGCGGATACGGAAGCACGGGAAGGTAAATTACGGAGGCAATATGGATAATAACAATATAAGTCTATATAACGAGGACTGCATGGAAGTCCTCAAGAGGCTGCCGGACAATTCGGTTGACCTCATCGTGACCGACCCTCCGTACCTCATAGAGAAGAGCTCCGGGGGGGGGCAGCATGGGGCATAAGGCAATGAAGGTCTATGATGAGCTTGACGGAAAGAACCTTATGAACGGCTTCGGAGAGGAAGTCCTGCAGGAACTTGTAAGGGTATGCAAGGGTGTGAACATATACCTTTTCTGCTCGAAGCGGCAGATACCGTGGCTCACCCGTTTCTTCTGCGAGAAGCACGGCTGCGGACTTGAGGTAATTGTTTGGGAAAAGACGAACCCCGTTCCCCTTTGCAGCAACAAGTGGCTGGCCGACAAGGAGCTTTGCCTTTTCTTTCGCAAGGATGCCTACTGCAAGCCCGGATGCATGGCCAACGCAAGAACCGTGTTCCGTTATCCGATAAACCAGAAGGACAAGAAGAGGTACGGGCATCCGACCATAAAGCCGCTGCCGATAATAGAGCGGATAGTGCTCAACAGCTCACGCCCGGGAGATGTCGTGCTTGACCCGTTCATGGGGAGCGGAACGACCGGGGTCGCTGCGGTACGGAACAGACGCTCGTTCATAGGCTGCGAGATTGACGGGAGATATTTCGACACGGCAAGGAACGGGATTAATGATTCCCTTGCGCTGTTCAATGATTCTCTGGCACCGTTGGAATGAAATTTCTAAAATATTTTTTTGCAGATTAAAAAAAATGGATTAGATTTGCGGTGTGGTGTTGCCTGCGCCACTGGAGATGTAGGGCGTTTCCCGAGCTTTCGCAGGCACCCGGAATACCGGGGAGAGCAAGGGGGACGCCTTTTAATTTGCCGCTGAGATTTAGTATGAAATATCAAGTTATTGTCGATTATCTTGTCGAGACCGTGGGTGCTGCCTGTACCGGTCTCGGCGACGGTGACGGCACGGTGAACAAGGGCAAGGAGGCCACGATGTGCGAGTTTTTCGAGAGATACATCAGCGGAAAGGATTGGGACGAGGAACGGATAAATCAGTATATTCTTGTGGCCGAGGGAGACATTCCGTATATATATAACGGGAAATACTATGAACGTGCCGGGGAGATAGATATGCGTTCGATAGTCAAGAGGGTCATGGAGAAGATAGGCATCGGCACGGTGTATCGCCAGAACAGCCACGTGAAGATTGCGCATGAGTGCCTTGAGTCGCTGATCTGCAATCCTTCGGGCCGGTTCAATCCGGACAGGCGGTACATAGTGTTCACGAACGGGGTTCTGGATACGGAGGAGCAGAAACTCTTGAGCTTCAGTCCTGATTATGTTACGGACATCGTTCTGGACTTTTCATACAGGAAGGGATTCCGCCTGCCCTTGTGGGACGGGTTCGTGAAGGCCACCATTCCGGATGACGGGATGCGTGTCGCTCTCCAGATGTTCACCGGGGGATTCCTTATCGACAGGAACAAGTTCAAGATTGAATATATATGTTACCTCGTGGGAGGCGGATGCAACGGAAAATCGGTTCTCACAGGGGCCATTGCGGGAGTGTTCGGAAAGAACCTTGTCAGCGCATACAGTCCGGAGCAGCTGTTCAAGAGCTCGCAGAGCATGTACTATCTTGCCGACATAAGCGGAAAGCTTGCGAACATCTGTGACGACATGAGCAACAAGGACGTGTCCGGAGGTGACTTCAAGCTTCTCGTGTCGGGTGCGCAGTTCCCTGCGAGGTTCCCTTGGGGAAGGCCGTTCCTTGTGACGAGGGTGCCGCTTCTCTTGTGTAACGTGAATGACATTCCGCCTACGACTGATGACAGCAACGGCCACTTCAGGAGGCAGCTCCCGATTATATGCCCGAATCAGATAAAGGAGCGTGACAAGGATCCCGAGCTTCCGGGCAAGCTGGCTACCGAGGATGCGAAGGCGGCCATCTTCAACTGGGTATATGAAGGCTACAAGGCTCTTGTGGCGGAACGCGGCAAGATTGAGATAAGCCAGAGCATACGTGAGGTCCAGGAGGACATAAAGGAGCAGAGTAACAGCGTGCGCAGATGGATCAAGGAGAACGGTTACATCGCAGTCCAGCCCAACGGGAATGCCGATCCGAGATGGAGGCCGATGAAGGACATCATGAGCGAATACAAGAACTACTGCCACGATTATTCGGAGATATCGAAGTCTCCGAAGGCTGTTGCGAAGGTGCTACGTGACCTGGGTATCCGCTCGAAGAGGTGCAGCAATACGACATGGTACTGCATCGGCATAGGGCCTTATGAGCCAGAGACCTCCGCCGTTGGCGATGCCGCTGCCGATGTGCAGGATACCCCGGTCCGGAGCAGGAGGGACAGCTCTATTCCGGGCATTGATGTTCCCGTATCCATATTCAAGAAGAACGGCATAGAGGGGTTGGGTAACGAGGAAGACCTGCCTTTTTAATCTGTACATCATGAGAGAGTTGATTGATTGGTACAGGGTATTTGACCGCATTCCCGAGATTATGGGCCTTGAGCTTGTCAGGAACGGGAAAATGTGGTGCGGAAGATACTACATCAACGGGGATGTTCATCCGTTTAGGGCTGACAAGCTGAAATGCAAGATTTATCAGAGCATGGTGTTCGTTTACGAGCAGGGTGGGGAGAGCCTATCCCTTCCGGAATGGCTTGTGACATACGGCGGAGCGAAGGACTATAAGGAGGCCTACGACAGAATAAGGGGTGTGAAACTGTCCGCACCGATCAGGCATGAGATAAGGGAAACGAAGACGATCTACATCGGACCTGATGTCCTTTATTCCGCACGGGGATATGACCTGCACAGGTGCAGCCTGTACAACTGGATGTGCACGCTTTTCCCGGAGCAGAGGGTGATGCAGGTGTGGAACGAGTACAACGTGACGACGGACTGGCAGGGGAATGCGGTGTTCTGGTACGTTGACAGGAACGGAAGAATACTTCACGACAAGAGGATAAGATACGGGGAGGATGGCCACAGGCTGAAGGACTGCACGATGGGAAGGAAGTTCCGTGTAGGAGACGGATATAACGGAAGATGCTGGTTCGGAGAGCATTTGACCGAGCCGGGCAGAAAGACCGCAGTCGTGGAGTCTGAAAAGACATGCCTTCTTTTCAGGTTATATTACAACTGCCCTGTCATTGCCACCGGAGGAAAGGGCAATCTGCACGGTCCGTATGACAATCTTGCTCTCTATCCGGATTTGGATGCGGTTGAAGAATGGAGAAAGTCCGGTGCTGACATACGCGAATGGTGGAAAGACATGCCGGATTGCCTCGGAAAATCAGCGGATATTGGAGATTTGATTGATTTTTTTTGCAAGAAAAGAAAAAATGCGTATATTTGTCAAAAATGATGATGTTATGAGCAAGATTAAGAAATTATGGGGCAGAATTGCCGGATGGTTCCTGTACACATTCCTGAATCCTGTACTGTTCAGGTCGGAAAGCGGAGGATTCAAGGTTGTATTCCGCAGGTACTGGATGGAAATCAGGTCCTTATCCGACAATTTCCGCATGAGGGTGATGATATGCGAGCATCCATACGGTTACTTGCTGTTCGGTGCCAGGAACGGCAACGAGAAGAACGTTCACGCTTTCTGCGAGTACATTTACGCAGTCGTGATGACGCTGACCACGGACCAGAAGTTCGCAAATGAGGTGCAGAGGTCGCTGGGCAGGTGTTATGAGCGCAGGGCGAATGCGGAGCTGAGGAAAACCGCGAAGGAGAGGGATGATGAGACTGCAATAAGCGAGGTCATGCAGCAGGTTGAAGCGGACAAAATGAGCCGGAAGGATCGGCGGAAGATTATAAGGAAACTTAAAATGGAGATTAATGATGGACGGAAAGCAGATAAATGAGCAACTCAACTACTGGATTGACCACAAGATAATGTTACATAGGGGGATCGTGTCGAACTGGTACCAGATGACGAAGAGGGTTGATGCCGGTGAAATATTCCGCTCGGAGACATTTTCACGCATCCTCTTTACGGAAAAGGATGCCCGTGACCTGTTCGATTCGTTCTTCAGGGGGGACATGGACAACAGGATGGTGTTCACTTCCGATGATATGGGAATGTTCGGGATGAAGAACAACTATTACATAAACCAGGCAGTATATGAAGGCAAGTTCATCAAGTTCACGAGACTTGTGAAACCTATTCTGTATATCAAAAACTAAAAAAACTAATTAATTATGGGAGCTTTGAGAAAGGCGGAAAGGAAGTCCGCCAAGATACGCTTGGGTCTCGCGTCTCCGAGTGGCGGAGGAAAGACCTACTCTGCACTGCTTATTGCACGCGGTCTTGCAGGAAGTTGGGACAAGGTTGCAGTCATCGACACGGAGAACGGTTCGGCTGACCTGTATTCCCAGCTGGGTGATTACAATGTACTGAGCCTTACCGCTCCGTATCACCCTCAGAGGTACATTGACGCCATTCATGAGTGCGAGGAGGCCGGAATGGAAGTTATAGTCATCGACAGCATTACGCACGAGTGGTCGGGCGTAGGTGGCTGTCTGGAGATTCAGCAGATGGAGGTTGACAGGCAGCGGGTCAAGAATACCTATACCGCATGGAAGGTCGTTACTCCTATCCACCAGAAGTTCATCGACGCTATCCTTCAGAGCAGGTGTCACATCATCACGACCGTGAGGAGCAAGACCGACTATATGCAGGTCGATGACAACGGCCGCAAGTCAATCCAGAAGGTCGGCATGGCGCAGGTGACAAGAGACGGATTCGAGTATGAGCTTACCGTGTCGCTCGACCTTGACGAGAATCACAGGGCGGTCGTGTCGAAGGACAGGACGAATCTGTTCGAGGGTCAGCCTGCATTCATTCCTACGATTGAGACCGGGCAGATTCTCCGCCAGTGGTGCGAGACCGGTGTTGACGAGAAGCAGGAACTGCTTGACAGCCTGAAGGACTGCATCACAAGACAGGATTTCGATAATCTTACGCTGAAATATGCGAATCTGCTTGTAACCGACGCATCCGGACGCAAGGTATTCCCGGAGGATCTGCGCAAGGCGATCAGGGCAAGGTATGAGGAAGTTCAATCGAAAAAGGAGAAGTGATATGACTGATCTGGGATTTGAGAACGGATGGCAGAAGGTGCCGGAGCTCGTCAAGGAGGCGAAAGCGAAAGGATACGAGCTTGTCGAAACCAAGATAGAAGGCAATATCAGCGAGTATGTATGTAAGGAACTTGATTTCAAGTTCCGGGTTGATTCAAGCGATTAGGTTATGGGGCAGACAATCACAGTTCCTGAATATCTTCAGGAGAGTCAGCGTACCGATGAATGGTACGAGAAGCGCATAGGCAAGTTTACGGGTTCGGGGATAAAGGCCCTCATGAGCAAGGGCAGAGGCAAGGATTCCCAGTGGGGAGACACTGCGAGAGCGTATGTGTTCTCCAAGCTCTACGAAAGGGTCAGCCACTCCCGGATTCAGACCCCCGAGACCTATGCGATGGCCAAGGGAAAGGAGGCCGAGGTTGATGCCGTAAGGATTTTTGGCGAGAGGACGAGGTTCCATGTCGAGCCTGTGGAGTTCCTTCTGTCTCCGGACGTTCCTTATATCGGTGCCTCTCCTGATGGGCTTGTGTACGACAGCCGGGATAAGCTTGTCGGCACGTTCGAGACCAAGTGCAGGCTTGACGAGTCAATGCTCCGCAACGCCTTCGTGAGAGTCACCCCGAGCCACGATACGTTCTGGCAGCTTCAGACCGAGATGTATGTGGCCGGAGTCAAGCAGAACTACTTCACACATTATTCGCCGGACAGGGAATGCCCATTTGACCTGCAGATACAGGTGGTGGAGAGAGACGACGAAGCCATAGCGATGATGCTTGAGAGGGCTGAAATCGCCAACAGGGTCATAGAGGAGGCCATTGCAAGCGTGGGTCCGGTCAACGACCGAAGGATAAGTTACATTACCCTTACGGACCGCATGATCGCCATGCGTGAATATGTATATAATCATTTGGTATAAAATCGGAAATCAGTGCAACCGCTAATCAACTTAACATCATTCCCGAAGATTGTTACCTTGCTTGACTTCATTTATAAGAAGGCAATCATGGACTGCATAGACAAGGACGATGTGCAATCCTGCAAAAAATTCCTCAAGGAAATGAAGTCGGGCAAGAAATACGGGTTGATTGAGTTTGAGTATGAGATGACCTGGAGGGAGTGGAAGAATCTGCTGTATTTCTTCTGCCTCAGAAAGCGTCTCAACAGCGTTGCACTGATTTTTGATTATATCAACAGCATGTCAACATATTATTCCGTCCTTCTCCCGGTCGCAATGGAGTTCTATCTCAAGGGAGTATCGGATTTCATAGAATGCCCTTACGAAGATGACTACCTCAGGTTCAGCGAGAGCCGATTGGAGGTTTGGGGTAAACCTGATGCAGCCAGGACGAGAAGGAGAATGATGGATGATATGCTTCAGCTTGTAATGGAACGCAGGCACAGGAAGATAGAAGACCCGATGCTCAAGGCCAAGTCGGACCTTATCGAGCCAAGCGACACCAACTATGATGCCTTTACGGAGAGCATGTGGCGCATCAATGAGCACATCAAGCAGGACAAGAATAATCCTACTGTATATTCGAGGGGTAAGGAAAGAAAGATAATAATAAGGAAGCCTAAAAAGTAATGCTGTTCAAGATAAACCATTCTTCGCCCGGGGATGTGTATGCCGATTTTATCCTCCTTCCTTTGGGTCTGAAGATGAATCGGAATATCATATCTTACAAAAGAGGGGACAGGATTAAGTTTCTTGACGGAAAGGTATATTACATTATAAGCGCAGGCGTACTGGATATGGGCAATCCTGTCGTTGCCGGACTATGTTTCCTACGGTATGGAATTACCCTTAAGAAGCTGATGCTTCATTGGACCGAATCGGCAATAGCGTATGGATATGGGAAAAAGGCGGTAAGCGATGAAGAATGTTTATTGATAGTTTATGGCAGCAAAGAAGATGCGGAAGCCATTGTTTCCAGATGGAGTCCGGTTATTCATAAAATGCAAGTTCAGGAAAACCCAGATAGTACCGCATGAGGCCATTGACAGGATGTATATGCTCTGTCGGCGCGAGACTGCTGAGGATTGGCAGGAATGGAGAGATACTCCGCTGATGACCACCGATGGGGTTCGGGTCAGAATATCGCTGCTCATGGCCATAAACAATCAGGATGGCGAGTCCGATGAACTGCTGGACAGAATGGGCAAGGAGGTATATGGAGACGATATGACTTTTGAATACATGAAGGCAAACTGGCAGGCAAGAATGAGAATATCCGGGTATTGGCATCTTATCGAAATGGAAAGAGTATGATTGAACTGAGAGCATACCAGCGGAAGGCTGTGGAGGAAATAAGGACTGCGCTCAACAAGTATCGCAGGGTTCTTTTCTGTGCCCCTTGTGGTATGGGAAAGACGATATGCTTCAGTTATATTGCCGGAAAGCAGCATGCCCTTGACAGAAAGGTCCTCATCATATCCAACCGATGCGAGATCCTGAACCAGAACGGAGGCGCTATTGAAAATTTCGGGATAGACATAGAATATATCAATCCCCATAATAAGAATATCCCGAAGAAGAAGGTGGTATGCGCTATGGCGCAGACTCTCAAGCGGAGAATCCAGAAGCCGGAATGGGAAGAATATATCCGCAGTTTTGACTTCTTTATCATAGACGAGTGCCATTCCTGCGATTCCGATTTCATTCATCCGTATATCGGGCAGAAAGCCTTCCTTCTCGGATGCAGTGCTACACCCGTGCGCAGATCCCATCAGGCCCAGTTGGGGCATTTCTATAAGGCTATGGTGGTTTCCGTGACGGTAAAGGAGCTGATAGGCCTCCGCTTCCTTTCAAGGAGCCATCACTATTCCATTATTGCGCCCTCTCTCGAAGGCCTGAATATTGATTCCGGGACGGGAGATTACAACAGGAAGCAGTTGGCGGCCCGTTATGAAAGCAAGAAACTCTACACGGGAATCGTTAAGGAATACCTGCGGCTTACTCCTCACAAGAAGGCCATCTGCTTCTGTGTCAGCGCACGGCAGGCTATTGAAATAACGCAGGAGTTCAACCATAGCGGAGTTAGTGCCAAGTATGTGCTGTCGGGCAGCTTTGATGAGGACGCTACATACAGCGGCAAGCGTGAGCAGGTCTTTGACGAGTTCAAGCACAATGAATTTGAAGTATTGGTGAATGTTTCGGTATGTACGGCAGGATTTGACCAGAGAGACATCGAGGTGGTAATCCTTAACTTCGCCACCGTAAGCCTGTCGAAGTACCTTCAGGCGGTCGGAAGGGGAAGCCGTGTGACCGATACCAAGCACGATTTCTATGTGCTGGATGCCGGATGCAATGTGAATAAATTCGGCATCTATGAAGCGGACCGTCAATTCTGCCTGTGGCATGACGATCATAAATCCTCCGGCGTAATGGCGTTGAAGGAATGCGATTCCAGCAAGAAGGATATAAACGGCAAGTTTGGATGCGGTCAGCTTGTGCCGTCCACCGTCAAGGTCTGCCCCGCATGCGGATATGTATTCCGCACGGAGCAGTATGAATACCAGCTGCATCTGGAGGAAGTGACCGAGAGCAATGCGGCGGAGACGATAGCCGGGATGGTGGCGCAGAAAAGGCTTGAGGGATGGAGCACCGCAAGAATCATGGTGCAGGTATGCCTCAAGAATGCAGGGCAGGAGAGGAAGGCCTTCATTGAGGCGTACAAGGTCTTGAATCCGACCAAGGATATAAACGATGCCATGAAATACTGGTATGTTTTCAAGCATCAGATATGGGACAAGATGAAGCATAAGAGAGTGCAGAAAGAAAATACTTTAGGAATATGATAATAGAAACGGGAGAAAAGCCGAAAAGGAGGACGCACAGCGAACCCGAGAGCCGTTTGCAGGCCGAGTGTTTCGCTTGGTTCTGGAACACTTTCCCCGAGTATCGGGGATTGATGTTCCACGTCCCTTCGGAGGGCAACAGAAGCAGCAAGATAGACGGAGGAAAACGAAAGGCTATGGGCATCGTGGCCGGGGTATCCGACCTGATACTGATGCTGCCGAGGCATAATTATCACGGGCTTTGCATAGAGATGAAAACCGAGGACGGAAGGCAGAGCGACAAGCAGAAGGAGTGGCAAAGGAAAGTGACAGAGCAGGGATATGATTATCAGGTAATACGCAGCCTTGACGAGTTCAAGACCTGCATTACAGAATACATTTTTGACAATGGGAAAGAAAAGAACGATACCGACAAGGCCGCTTCCGGACGAAAGCGGATTGAAAGAGATTGAGAAGGACGCACTGTCCTATTACGTGGTGTTCGGTGCTCAAAAGGAGTTCATATATGCAAAGTTTCTGCATCCGGAACTCCAGTTGTCGAAAACTGCGCTGAAAAGGGCTACCGAGATGTTTTTCGATGACAAGGATGTCATTGAATATATCAAGGCTTACACGGAGACGATAGAACGTTTCCTCAACAGGCAGCATTCCGTGAGCAAGATGGACGAGGAGGACAAGCAGCGGATACAGCTCTCCGCAATAGATAACGCGAAGGACTATATTCTTGAACTCCTGCAGGACATTCAGAACTCCAAGGACCCGGAGACCGTTTTGAAACTTGCGGATAAGCTGAATATGCTGAACCTAGAGGAAATATACGAGCAGCCGAGGCGGTATCTCCCGGAGAGCTGCGACGATTGCAGATACAAGAAATGGATTGAGGAAAACTGCAGGGAGACAGAAGATTGACAACAACACATAATTATGTTATTTTATGGAAATTTTAGGTAAAGTGAAGGCTATTCTTCCGCTTCAGAGCGGAACAAGCCAAAGGGGGCCGTGGTCAAGGGCTACGGTCATCATCGAGTACAAGTCAGGCAACTATTTCAACACGCTTGCGCTTGACAACATGAGCAAGGCCGAGGAGTTCTCGAAACTCACCGTCGGGGGATTCTACACGTTCTATTTCGAGCCTTCCTCAAGGGAGTATCAGGGGAGATACTATACGCAGTGCACGTGCTTCAACTGGGTTCCTTATGCGGCCCAAGCGCAAGCACCTGCTCCGGCACCAGCGCCGGGTCGAGCACCATCTCCTGCGGTACCTTCTTCGGTACCTGAGGACATGCCGTCAGCATGGTAGAAAAGAAAAGGGGTGGCCGAAAGCCACCCCGATTTTATTCCGTTATCGTTGAACCGGGTGCGTTGTTGTCTATTGCCGGAGCATTGGGGTTGGACTCATCGGAACTTCCGCTGTACTTATGCTTCAGCATCAGCTCGTCCTCCCACTCTTTCATGATCTGCTGCTCGTCGTTGAGGTGCGGATTGCCGACATCCTGCATTGCGGCCTTGCGCGACTTGATTCTCGCATAAACCTGGTCCGTCTGCAGCTTGACAAGTTCAGACTCGTTCTGCGGAATCCATATGTTCTGCCATACGGAGCAGCGCAGGCTCTCGAACTCGGAAAGATTGCGTTCGGCCTTTCCGGCAAGCCTCTTGAAAAGCCTCGTGAGTTTCTTCACTCCACCGAAGAGTTGCGGCCATCTTGTCTGACACCACTGGATTTCCGGCGCAAACATAATCTTGATGGTCGTGGAGGAATCAGCACCGGACTTGAGGATTTCAGGGTCAATGCGTACCGAAAGGGAGTTGTGCAGAATGTTGCTCTCAAGGGCCTTCTGCTGTATTTCCACGATATTGCTTGCATCCGGAGGGGTAAGATATTTCGCATCGGAGTTCTTGACCGTCTCGGAATTTCCTTTAACACCGATTACCTTGCCGTTCCCGCCGACAGGAGGCAGGCTGACTACCTTTTCCGATTTGAGGAAAAGCGTAGGGAATGCGCTTGACCTCACTTCCTCGGCCACATAGGAAAGCAGTTTCTCATAAGCCTCTATTGATTGCTGCACCGGGCCGGACGGTATATCATCGACACGGAAATATACAGTCTGGATCATGTCGTTTCCGGCCTGATTGTCCTTCCGTGAAAGAAGAATGAACCCGTCCTCGCTTCTTTCCTTTCCAGCCTGATTCTTGACCCATCTTCTGAGGCGTTCTATAAGCCCTATTCCCTCCTCGTCGCTTTCATCCACCTTGACCCAGGTCTCTACCGAATCTGTGCTGAATATGTCAACCGCAGTCCTGCCCTGGAGTGAATATTTCCTATACAGAACCTCATCTCCCTTGTCATCAATTCCCGGATAAAGCAAATCTCCCTTCAGGAACGAGAATACTTCAAAATCTATTGAACCGTCCGGGGTCTGAAACAGATATATTGCCCCGTCTCCGGTCTTGAAGCAGCTCTCCACCACCTCAAGATACGCCACCTGCAGGCCGCACTCGTCCCTTAATGACAGCAATGTATCATAGGCGGAGTCTTTCCCCTTGCTCTCGTTGGATATATTGAATCCATCGGCAGCGAAAAACGAAGACTTAC
>OBLI01002811.1_pt1 | contig 14226 bp, 12 predicted proteins | sample 1519701 | NCBI WGS metagenome assembly OBLI01 (sample SAMEA3663005, study PRJEB22513) | pig gut metagenome | biome: pig gut; feature: pig-associated habitat; material: faeces | place: France | collected 2012 | reverse complement strand
GGGCGTCCCGCTTGTGAGATTCGACCATAGCCTATCTGAGTATAAGCAGGCTTTTATGAGCCACGGCCATTGCCACAAGCCGAGGGGCACTCGAAGCGATGTCGTTATTTTGAATTTGTCGCCGAGTAGCGGCATTTGAGTCCGCGGCGACCTGCGAACTGCGACCTGAAGTCGGCGGGCCATTATATTTAAAAATTTGATGAACGGCTTTACACTCGGCCGTCAGGCCCAAACATTAACATTTCCTTAAATTTTTGGAAATTCGATTAAAAAATGATTAGAATTTCTATTTGACCCTGTTTTGTAGTGTATGATGGAATCATGAGCCGTTCTGTTGCGGAGCGGGAACGATTATTATACAATAAAAGTGAATCTGGAGTTGTGACGTCATGTCCGATTCGGCACAACAGGCCAAAGCGCAGAAAAAAGCGTATGACGAGGCGTGCAAGCGGGTCCTTTCAGAGCGGAGCATCATGGCCCATATCTTGAAGGCATGCACGGAAGAATTCAAGGATTGTGATTTGCAGGATATTGCCCAACGTTATATCCAGGGCGAACCGAGCATCAGCCGCATTGCGGTGGAACCGGAAGCTATTTCGCCGCGCATCGAGAGCGAGCAGACGGAAGACAAATCCGGAGCGGAAGGAACGGTTTATTATGATATCCGGTTCCATGCCGTAGCTCCCGTTGATGGAAGGCTGATTCAGCTCATCATCAACCTGGAAGCGCAGAACGATTTCAATCCGGGCTATCCCTTGTTGAAGCGGGCTGTTTACTATTGCGGCCGCATGATTTCCAGTCAGTACGGGACGGTTTTCGTGAAATCCCATTACGAAAAAATCCAGAAGGTCTATTCCATCTGGATTTGCACGATGCCAACGAAAAAATGGGAGTACAATATTTCCAGTTACCAACTGACAGAGAAACATCTAATCGGTTATACGCAGGCCGAGCGGAGCCATTATGATTTGATCAATATCGTCTTGGTCTGTCTGGGAAGCAAGAGCCATAAACAGCTAAAAGGAATCCTGCGATTGCTGAATATGCTGCTCTTGGATAACATCAGTTCCCAAGAAAAGCAGGAATTATTGTCGAAAGAGTTTAATGTAACAATGACACCGCACTTGGAGAAAGGAGTGGCAGCCATGTGTAACTTGAGTGAAGGTATTGAACGGCGTGGAGAACGGCGCGGAGAAAAACGTGGTTGGAATTTAGGGAAGCAAGACGACGTACTGGAAATGCTGAAAGATGGCGTACCTTTTGAAAAGATTGCTCAGTATACCAAATTATCCTTAGAAGCCATTGCTGACATTGCTAAGCAAAATAAATTGATTTAATTTTTCGAAAACTCTTTAAGGAATATGGAATTTAGTTGGTGATAAAAAGGCCATGCATGGAAGTACAGTTTATTATGCATGGCCTTTTTCGGACTCAGATGCGGCTTCGCCGCAACAGACTCAAACTAACAACGACGCTTCGGGAAGCCCTCAGCGCGTAGCGGGCCGTCCGCCGCTACCATCCGTCCAAATAACTGTCCTGCATCTGACGAAGCAGAAAGCTTTGGGACGGCCCCTACGGCCTCGCATACAGGCGATAAATGGAAACGCTGTTTACTGGCTACAAAAAATCACGGCCAACGGCCTTGTGCATAGGGGACGCCCGGAAGCCTTTTTGGCCCGTTAGGTGCCGACCAGCGGAAGGCGCAAGACGGTTGCCAAAACGGACAGCTGTGGCTGGCGGCCTGCTTGTGAGATGCGAACATAACCTATTCGAGTATAATGGCAGGCTTTTTACGAGCCATGAACTTACGACGGGGCTATCTTATGCGATAGCGCCGTTTTTTTATGTATTTTTTTAAAGTGACAAAATCTGTCTTTGTGAATTGGTATGATTAGAATTATCAAAGGGAGGGAGCATTATGAAAAACAAAAGTTGGAAGCAAAAAGCAGTAGCAGTCTTTACGGGTATTTTTATTGTTTTATTGGCCATGACGATGCTTACTGGCTGTGGAAAAACGGGCAGTAATGGTTCTACCAGTAAGAAGAGCAGTTATCAATCTGTCGCTATTCAGGATATCCAGAATGATTTAGCGAACAACCCGGTGTCGGCTAAGAATAAGTACCTTAATAAAAAGATTAAGGTCACTGGAATCATAAACAAGATAGATGTTTATGATGGGGAACATCAGTATTTTATTCAGGCTAAAAACGGTAATGATTTGACATTTGAAGACTTAAACGACCCTACTATTACTACTTGTGTAGTCGGAGCTGTTAGGACAGGTTCTGATATGGATAAGAAATTATCTAAATATCAAATTGGACAGTATGTTACGTTCCAGGGAAAGGTTATTAAAATAGGGGATAAATATCTCGCTATGGAAGTAGATTGGGCTGTCTAATCAATAAAAAATCGTCTATCTATTTCAGAGGAGGGAGTTATCGTGGATAATCATAGGTTAAAGAAAATTATATTAGGCATCGTAGTTGTAGTCATTGCTTTGATTACAATTAATGCGGCTATTGGTGGCAGTACAAGGAAGAATCTTAATACAGCAGAAACTAAAATCAATGCCGTCACTCATAAGAAACATGAATTGATTAGTATTAGTGAAGTGCAAAAGATGTTGGCAGAAAATCCGGTATATGTCAAAAATCTCTATTTGAATAAAGAAGTCAGCGTCGGCGGTGTTGTCAACAAGATTCAGGTTGTCGATGGGGAAAATCAATACATCATTCAATCTAAAGATTTCAATGATTTGACGTATAAAGATCTTAATGACCCGACTGTTACTACCTTTGTAGTGGCCGTTGTATCCAGCAATAGCAAGATAGCTAAACAGATGAGTAAGGTGCATACAGGGTCACGTATAGTCGTAAACGGCAAGGTCATCAAAGTAGAGAATAACTACCTTGCAGTAGAAGTGGATGAATTAGTTAAAGCCTATTAATATTTAGGCCGACAAACAAAAGAAGCTAATTTAAAAGTAGATTAAAAGAATATCGCCAATAGTGCAAGAAGCTGTTGGCGGTATTTTTATCGCAATTTTTACTGACAAGTAACTGCAAAATTGTTATAATGAAATATATATAACAGATAGAGAAATGTTATAAATGCAGTTGGGTGGTGAAGGTGATGGGTTACTTAGTTATGATTGAAAAGGCAATGAACAGTCATAATCCGTTATCTTTGTCCATGCTTGAAAGTTATTGGGGAGGGGAAAGTAACTCTATCTCCAAACTGCAATCAACAAGGATATACTATGCTCTTAGACAGTACGATACTATTGTGCTGTCTTTTTTTGTGTATTTTTTGCAAAGTGACAAAATCTGTCTTTGTAGATTGGTATGATAAAGACAATACATAGGTAGGATGGATGGTGCGTATAGATGAAAGATTCTGAGAAAGAACAAAAGATGAATCAGGCTTTAAAAGGATTGATTTATGAATATATCGCAAGCTATATTCGTGAACATGTTGATGAGATACGGAACCTCTTAGGAGAAGATAAATCGTCTATTTCTGATGAAGATTACCGGGATTTGCAGAAAAAATGTCAGGAATGGCAGTTGAAGTATGAAAATATTCAGAATCAGCTTCAGGGAAAAAATGACGAATTACAGCAGGCTAAGGGGAAACTTTCAGCACTTAAAACAAAGGCAGAACCTTATCAGCATCTGGAAGCGGCTTATCATAAATATCTTTCTTTGCCTGAAATGCTGCGTGTTCAGTTACAGGGAATTTTTGGACAAGGAAGCTCGGCCTTGGCTTTTTATAAAGAAGTGGCACAGCCTAAACGAATCGAGAACTTTTATGATTACTTAGCGCAGTGCATCAATAATGTGCAAGACGATGAGGAGTTACCGATTTTAAAAGAATTGCTCGATTTTTGTATTGGTGAAACGTCTTATGAAAGGATGCACGTTGAAATAGGAACGGCATTTGATTCCCAGCAGATGCAGCTGGCTGCAGGCAGTTCACAATTGGGGACTGTAGAACGCGTCTTGCTGGACGGTTATCGGCAGCCTGGGGACAGGATGCCAATTCGGAAAAGTATCGTATGTATAGGAGATAGATAGGTATGGAAAATATGACGAAATTGCTTACAGAATTGACTATCGATGAAAATGAAATACCTAAGAAAACAGTACGTAAAGAAAAAGCGGTAACGTCAAAAAAATCAAATTTAGAAATTGCCATTTCTCAATTCAACGAGTGGGTTATAGCAGGTTCTAGAAAGATTGTCAGTGCTTTTGATAAGAAAATAAACAGTGAAAATTCATGGATTTCCTTGACCAATGGCACGGTCTATGTACCGGCTATCGTAAGCCTTATTCCGCGAATCGACAAATTTGATTTTGTTGATTGGATGAATGAAATGGACATGGGCAAGCGAAAATTTTTTTTTAATGGTTATAAAGGTGACTATCCAACTTTTGTAGAAGCTCATAAGATTTTTCAATCTCAACAATCGGGGCTAGGGAGAAATCGGGATGGATTTATCGATAACGGGTCTGGGCAGTTTTATGGGATTGTGAGTAATATAATAGATGAAATAGCAGCCTATGATATCCGTTCTGGCGGAAGAATGGAATTTTTTTCCTGGTTGGGTAATATTGACCATAAAAACCATCTCTCTATGAAGCGATTTAATCGTAGGTATACAGACACGACTATTTTGCCAATTCATCGGCTCAGTACAAAAAATTGCCCTAAGATTTCAAGTGCTAAAACGGTGTATCTATTCGCTAAACAAAAATTCCAGCCAGAAAATATTCCTTTAAATCAAGAATTAAAAATTTATCATGATTTGCAAACTTTAGCAGCCTATGGAGTATTAACTTATGAGAAGGATTATTTAGCTATTGATTCAGATAAGGTAGCTCATTATATTTTAGAAGTTCGGCGTGAGTACGATGGTTTAAAAGAAATGGTTAAAGCAAATAGTAAGGCGCCTTTAACAAATACTTATGCAAAAGAAACGGAATTTTCAGAAGAAACGGTTACGGATGCGGAGGCCTTGCGGACAGAACTGCTGGAATGTGACTATCATCGGGCTATGCTGGATAAGTATGATGCCAAATTGCTGACGGATCCTAAACGGGGCCATTGGGATTTATGGGATTGGGATAATTCCCATAAAGACGGCGTCTCCGTTAAGCTGCCAGAACGCTGGGTAGCCCGTGATCCAGAAGCAGACATCAATCACGGCATCGTAGCTATTGACTTTGGGACGAAGAGCACAGTTGTCGTCTATGAAAACGAACAATTACAGCATCTGCCTTTGCAAGTCGGAAATGGCAATTATGGCAAAGGGGTAGAAGAAGCAAACTATGAAAATCCGACGGTCATCCAGTTTTTAGACCTTCAATCCTTTATCAAGGCTTACAACGCGAGAGCAGGCCGTCCTTATACGAGCTGGAATGATGTCACCGTTTCTCACACGGCTTTTCAAAATATGAACAATAATTCCAGCGAATTGTACTATTCTTTCTTAACGGATTTGAAACAATGGTGCGGCAGCGGCCAGGGCCTGCTGTTGTGTGACCAGAAGGGATACCTTCAAGAATTGCCGCCTTACGTTGAACTTACTGATGAAGATGCTGATCCGCTGGCTTACTACGCCTATTATTTAGGGCTGTATATCAACAATATGCTTTCGGAAAAACATCTGTTCATGCACTATATCATGTCTTTCCCGGTGACTTATGAAAAAGAGAATCGGGAAAAGATGCGCCACAGCTTTGAAGCGGGATTGAAGAAGTCTCTGCCGACAGCCCTGTTATCTAATCCCGATGCTATGAAGCACTTCCTGGTGGAAGAAGGGGCTTCTGAACCGGCTGCCTATGCCATTACGGCTTTGCAGGAATATGGCTTTGATCCCTGCGGAGATGAGAAGAACTATTATGCTGTCTTTGATTTTGGTGGCGGGACGACGGATTTTGACTTTGGCGTTTATCAGGAAGCCGATAGCGACCGCTATGATTATAAACTGGTCCACTTCGGGGAAAATGGAGACCGTACCTTAGGCGGTGAAAATATCCTGCGCCTCCTGGCTTTCCGGGTCTTCTGCCATAATCAGCAAAAATTGCTGAATCCGCGGATTCCTTTTACCTGGGCAGCGGATAAATTCGAATTCCGCGGCAGTGAAGCCTTTATCAAGGATTCCCGGGAAGCTCATGCTAATATGCATAACTTGATGGAAGCCTTACGACCTGTCTGGGAAAATCCCGATGGCGAAGAGGCTAAGAGTCTCCTTGAAAATGGGGAAGTCGCCTTTAATGTCTTTCAGGAAGACGGGACGATGATTCCTAATTTTTCGTTATCCTTAAAAGGGGAAGATGAAGCAGCTCCGTTAGATTTGGAAAGAATCATTCAAGACCGGATCTTAAAGGGGATTGAAAACTTTTTCGTCGCCATGAAAGAGGCTTTTGCAAACTACAGCGAAGAAGATGGTATCGATCCCTTAGAAAAGATCGATTCGATATCGGTCTTTTTAGGCGGCAATTCGTCGAAATCTAAGCGGGTCACGACTTTATTCCAGGAAGTCATTGCAGAAAAAGAAGAAGGCACCCCGACATTTACCATCTATCCGACCTTGGGGTCTCCTGAAGCTTTAGAAAGACAAGAAGCCATATGGAGAGAAAATCCAGCATTGCGGCCCGATGAATTAATCCGTCCTACGGGCAAGACTGGTGTCGCTTATGGCTTATTAGCTTGCCGGAATAGCGGCAATGTTCAGGTTATTACATTGCAGCCCGATTCACGACGGACGGGTTTCCAGTTCTACGTAGGCCGCAATAAAAAGCGGCGCTTCCATCCGGTCATCGACCGCAACACATCCTTTGATACGTGGCATTATTTCATTGATGCCAGCAACGACTTCGATTTATTATACACGAAAGTCCCGGAAGCGGCTACAGGCAAAGCGCCAGTGACTATTGCCAAGCAAATCCATGTTTCTTTGGAAAAGCCTGAACCGGAGGCTAATGTCTACATCCGGCCCGTCAGCACGGATACGATTGTCTATATCGTGGCCAAGTCTTTAGAAGAAGCACAGAAAGAACGTTTTCTGGCAAAACCCGTTACGATTCAATTGATCTAAAGTTATTTTATAGGAAGGTGAAGTATGATGTCCGAGACGACAATGACTATATTAGGTACCAGTGGCGCCGGGAAAACATGCTATTTGTTAAGTATGTATCACAAAATGTGCATTGGCATGAATGGTTTTACTATTACGACAGACGATGATACTGATGTAGATTTGCGTCATCGTTATGACCAGATGAAAGACCGTTCCTTAGGCAACCGCCGATTCCCAGCAGGCACTGATGGTCGTTCGCAATATGAATTTACCTTAGAATGTGGGTACAAACCCATTATGTCATTTAGTTGGGATGACTATCCGGGAGGCTATTTGGATGTCAAGGGTACGGGTGATATGGACTCATATAAACAAATAGAGCAGTCTATCTTGAACTCCAGCTGCCTATTCATTTGTATTGATGGAACATTGCTTCAGGGAGACGATATAGACGAAAAAATATCGGCTATTCGGGATGATTGCAGCATTTATATCAACCCATTTTTTAGTAAATATAGAAAAGAACATGGAGCTTTGCCACCGACGGCTTTTGTCATCACAAAATGGGATATTTGTGCGCCCGATAATAGTTCGGATGATTTGATAAAAATTATTTCAGAAGCCTTTTCCCCGTTTTTTGAGGCCGGAAAAACAGGGAAAACGATGGCTGCTATTATTCCCGTATCTATTGATCTGTATAGCAATAGTACAGAACCGGGGAAACGGATGCGCCCTTATGATATAGAATTACCGATTTTTATGGGTATATTTTTTGCATTGCAGAATAAAATCAATAATGATAAGCAAAATAAGACTTCCCTCCAAAATCAGATAAGCAATGAACGAAGTACCTTTAGGAGTTTCCTGTTTGGTGATTCAGATTCAGTAAAACAGATGAATACCGATGTGAGAGCAATACAAAACAAACTTAATATCAATCAACAGAACTTAAAGAAAATATTTAGCCAATTGGAAGCAAATGTCCCTTTATTCTTTATTAATGGGAAACAAGGAAAATTTTCAGATATATTTGAAAAGAGGGATGCAAATGATTAAAGCTGCTCCGTTGATTCACAGCCGTACTTTGTATTGTGATTTCAATCCGAGATTTTTGGCCCGACCTCGCAATATGACAGATAGCCAGGCCTTTCAGATCCGTAAGAAGATTCTTGAGGCGACGAAATCTGTAGATAGCTTGCAAGGTTTCCGCTGGGTGGTCTTCAGGGAAGACTCGCTCTGTGTAGCTGGTCTTGTATGTTTTGTTGAACAGCTGGCTTCACAGTGTCAGATTGAAGAAGCGGATAAAAAATTCTTTTTGGATAGTAAGGAAAGACCTACCTACGCTTTTATAGGTGCTGTCATGGCGGATGAAAATGTTGGGATTGATGCTGGGATTCCTGAACTTTCGTATCAACAATTATGGGATGGGTATACAAAAGCAATGCGTGATGTATGGGAACGACAGGTTGTTGATACAGAACTTACGGACTATGAACCTATAGAAACAGAAAACAAATCCCTGCCTGATTATGAAAAACACGTGATTCATAGTAAAGACGTGTATGAAGCGTCAGAGATGATCGATAGGAATCTTTTTTACAAGTATCTTCAACTGGCTTTGAAAGGAAACAATGTCAGTTATTGCAGTAATATTACTAATTTTCTTGATGCCAGGCAAAGTTCTTATACAGCCATCACAACGACTGATAATATCAGACGGCGTTTAGAAGAAATACCGGCTCCTGTAGTCATATCCAGCTCTTCGCAAAAAAAAACATCAATTTCGACGAGGCCAAAAGAATCTTATCAAAAGCCTGCCAATCAGAAGCCGATATGGATGTATGTGGGCGCGGGAGCGATTATTTTGTCAGCCTTCATATTGTGGTTGATAATGAAGAAATGATTTGCTCTATTCCCTTGAATTGGATTAGGCGTAAAGCGTGGAGAATTGAAATTAAGTCGAGGTAGTATTTATGAGTGAGAAATATTTGCCAGACAATACTTTGTTTAATTGTAATATGAGTGTGCTGCCTAGCCCCTTTCGCTGTTCGGGGAATAAAAAGGTAAAAGTTAGCACAGCTGGTGGATTATTGACAAAATCGGCTTCAGGAAGGCCGCTTGCTGGAACATATTGCAAGAGCCCTGCGAAACTAGTTGGTGGGGTTCCCCAGCCGTGTACTTGTCAGTTGACGGGGTGGAAAAGGGTGTCCCGGGTTTGCACCGTCGAAGGCGTACCTGTTTTGACAGATAAATCTTTTAACTTATGTCAATTTCAGGGGAAAATCGAAGTCTTTCGCTGTATTTCTAATAAGGTGGTGACCGGGGCAGCTCATGCATCAACGCCGCAAGGAGGAAAAGCTGTCTCCCACAACAGCGGACACTCAGGCATGGGAATGGGGACATTCAGTCGCTCCGCTGTAGTACCTGGCAGGGCTGCGGCTTCAGGGTCGTTATCCAAAGGCACGGCGTCCTTTGATAAAGGGCAAGAGGAAGCTGATAAACAGGAAAAATCTGTTCAAAAGCCTGATGATGACGACGATATCTTGGCGGAGATGCTTTGTTCTGGAGAGTGTTCTAAGGAACAGCGTGAAAAATGCGGCTATTTCCTGGATCATCGATCGAGGCCGGATAGTCAGGTCTCGGTAGATAATAAGTCCCAGATTTTGGCAGAAAACTATGCAGCAGCTACGAAAGATGAGTCCCAGCGGGATGACATTGATAGTCTGTATTATGCCCTTCGGGAACGTTATGGGACGCGGTATTGGTCTTATGCGGCCCATCACATCATTTCAGGGAACCAGGTCTTCAAACAACTGACAGAACTGGTCCGCCTGGCCGATTTTCTGCATTATGACATCAACAACGCTAAAAATTGTATTTATCTAGCTTCTAAAGAAGAAGGCTATGGGGCCGTCAGAAAAGATCAACGCAACATCAGCGCCTACGATGTCATGAGTGTATCCAAGCTGCAGTGGCACGTCGGCGGCCATCAATATAGCTTTGCCAAAGATGAACTGCCTGTTTTACGACAGAACATTGAAAAAGCGCACCATATCCCGAATGCTGAAATCCGACCTTATGCTGATTTGCTTCAAGAAGAAGTCGCCGATTTTACGGCACAGCTCAGACAGGAGCAGCGCTGCTGGTATGGTGAGGATGCAAAGAAACAGGAACCGTTGAGGGAACACTTTTATCAAGGAATGAACGCCATTTCTCAGCGGATACGACAGAAACTGGGGGCTTTTCAAAACCGTCCCAGCGACAGCTATCCTTATTATGTATCCAAAGAAGCCTATCGCTACGCCTTTACCTTGCCAAAAACAGGGAAATTGATGATTGTCCGGCGAAAAGCAGACGATACGCTGGAGTTACGGAAATATCGGATTTCTTGGCCTTTAGCAGGGAATAAGGCGAATCAGGACGGGTTAGACCGTTTGTCCATAAAGCCCATTGGTAAAGATGGGACGCGGGCTGAATTTATTTTGCAGCCCTTGGCACTGACGTCCTCTTCTCGGGATAATCAAAAGGACTGTATCCTCTTCTGTGAGAATATTGCCCATTTCCTTTTTGTTGATACCGATTTTTCACTGCGCCTGCCCTTCGTTCCACCCTTTACCCGCACCGTACAGGCTGAGACCTTCGATGAGGTGGCATTGGATGAGGCCCTGCTGGCTTCCGAACGGAGGCAGACGATGTTGCGGGTTTGGCTGCGGGATGAGCATTTCCCTCAATATGTAGCCCCTATAGCCATGATTCACCAGCGATTAGAAGAATGGAGCAAACGAAATGGATGAACAACCGATTAAGTTCTACCGGATTACTGCCGGTCAGGCCGAAGAATATGCCGTACCTGGTGAAGGTATAAAAATATTGGAAAGGGGGTGTGAGCGTTCTGAATTTCAATTCTTGACACATACACCGCTGAACGTCGCCTTATCTGAAAATAGCGGCCTTGAGTTTCCCGATTTTCTTTGCCAATTCCAGATTCCCTTAATCAGTGATGCTTTTAAACGGGTATTGGATGGAGCTGGCGTAGATAACTTATTTTATAAAGCCATCCTGCTTACGGATGATACCATAGGAACTCAGGAGCGGTATTGGCTGGCCCTGCCGCCGCGTATCCGCTGCCTTAACCGACGAGCCAGTACTTTTGTAGATGCTGGAGTCGGATTACCTAAGGCCGAAAAAATTGTTATCAATCCCAGCAAAGTGGGAAATTATAAAATATTCTGCATCAAGGAGGTGGTCAACCGCGATATCATCATTACGGCGGACTTAAAAGAAAAAATTGAACAAGCTGAATTAGAAAATATACTTTTTTATCCATTGGAGGGATGAAGTTATGAGTGAAATCAAACAGACTTCACAGGCTATTTTGTTTGAAGAATTTAACAGCAGCAAAGACGATTTGCGGACGATGTTGGATACACAAGGAAATGTAAATGAATCCGGATTTATTACAAAAGTTAGAGATACCTTGGGTGTCAGCAGTTTCAAAGAATTCCTGGAAAAGTTTTCTCCTGAAATGTGGGAATATTTTGCTGATGGAAAATTCTACTATACCATCGATGCCGATGAAGCCAAAAAGCATAATGGCGTACCTAAAAGCATTACAGATAACAAATATTATCAGATGTTAGTCAATATGTATGTTCAGAAAGGTATCAGCGGGCAGGCCAATTCAGAATTCGATGATAGGGATTTACTGGATATGCTGTCGCCTCAGGCAGAGGTAAAGGAAGCCAAACGGCTTCGGGCTAACTTTGAATACGTTACAAAAGAATACTACAAGGCCTTAGATGCTGGTGAAAATACGGAAGAATTACAGGCCAAGATTTATGATTGCCGTGACCGGATTATCGATAAATATCAGGAATCTAAAGTAGCTCTGTTGCCTTTAGCCATCAACGATGCCTCTCAGAAAATCAAGGCCTTGGAAAAAAGCAAAGAATCTATCCAGGCTCTTCCCAACGGGAGCGTACCTGAACTTCCTTCGGGACAATTTTCTTTTGATGCGGAAGGCAATGTCTGCACGATTGCAGCAGAACCGAAAACAGAGCAGCAAGATGACAGAGCCAAACATAATGTAGCCGGTGACATCAAAATGATGATTGAAGCTGACTATGAAGAAAACTTTTTGCCTGCCAGTGTAAAAGATGAAAGCGGTACTTTTATCAAAAATATGATGGTTTCTGTTTACGCTCCCAATAGTGGAAGTCTACAGACTGTGGATAATCAGCCGGTGACGGAAGAAGAAATCAATCAGGAATTGGCCGTCCTGGAAGATCAGAAGTCGGTATATGAAAAATATTATACCGATGCTAAGGATTCATTTATCCAGGAACTTTCTAAAATCATTGAAAAAGTAATCGGCGTTAAGATTTTCTTCGATCATGCGACGGCTAAAAGCGGAGATAATGCTAAGCTGGAATTGCCGACGGGCTTGATTGTTGCTAACTGCAAACCGGCTGATTTAGTGGAAGAAAGTTTGAAAGCAAAATTTGAAACGTATATTGAAAATATTGGCAAGAGCCAGGGGGGAGACAAATGCTGGTTCGCCATCCTGCCGTCTGTCAAATATTTAAACAGTGCACCTGCTGCCAAGCCAGCTGCAGATGATTTGGATGACGGTAATTCCTTATTGCGGGGCCATAAGCGCACGAAGGTACAAGATGCAGCTCAGCAGCGTACTGGCGATTCCCTGACCTTGCCGGTCGCTAAGAGTATCTTGAACATTTTAGATAAGGGCCATATTTTAACAGTATTCAACTTTGCAACTTTTAAAGGCAATACTTTTGATGATATTACGGATGAAGCCGTTGCCGATGTCAAGAAGAAATTACAGGACTACGGTATTGATTATTCTCATGCGGTTTATGCTTATCCTAACTTTACCTTGATGGACGAACGACGGATTACGATTACCGATGAAGCCGATGCTAGAAAAATCGTCGTCCCAAGTATTCATATCGATGCTGCTTATCCTTCAGCAGGCTTATTAGTTGCCAGCCAGCAGCTGTCGACGCTGAAGAGCCGGGGACTTGGCGAATATATCATTACGAATCAAGAGAATATGAACCCTGTTCGTATCGATTTAGAAGAACCCTTATTGCAGCGGCACTTAACGACGAAGTTCAATCGTGAAAATGTCATGAATTGGAGCCGTTCTGTGATACAGGAAATTCAAAAGGACATGTTTGGCTTTGCTTTTTGCGGTAATGAACAGTTTGGGAATATCGAAAACACCTATATTTTAACGGCCCGGACTATGAAGAAAATGGATAATCAGCAGTATAAACCGATTTATAGAATCATGATGGAAGATTTCATCTTCCAGATTGTTAATCTTTTACAGCGGAAACGCTCGCAAATTGAAAAAGAATTGCTCCATAATTTGGTTCCTGCTTGGAGAAGAACGGCTGATCGTTATGAAAATAATCCTAAGATTAACTTAGTCCTCTTGAAAGGCGAAGATATTACTTGGAGAGACGATAAGCGGGATAAATTGAAGATTAGCTTTATCAGTGGCGATGAAGCTTTGGATAACATTGATATCGTTAGTGATGATGCTACTAGTGATAATAATTAATTTACAGAAGGAGAGATAAACGATGGCAAACGATAAAAGCAGCGGTCAGAGCGGGATTACGATTACGGCAGAAAATGGAGAAACGATTGTATTGACGAGTACTAATACGAGTATCAAGTTTGAAACATTTGCTGAAAATGTACGCAATAAGTCGAAATCCGTAAATGCGACGGTGACCATTACCGGGAAAATCAAAGATACGGATACGAGTGAATTGAAGAAAGTCTTCAATTGGAATAAGCGGGATAAATTGAAGATTAGCTTTATCAGTGGCGATGAAGCTTTGGATAACATTGATATCGTTAGTGATGATGCTACTAGTGATAATAATTAATTTACAGAAGGAGAGATAAACGATGGCAAACGATAAAAGCAGCGGTCAGAGCGGGATTACGATTACGGCAGAAAATGGAGAAACGATTGTATTGACGAGTACTAATACGAGTATCAAGTTTGAAACATTTGCTGAAAATGTACGCAATAAGTCGAAATCCGTAAATGCGACGGTGACCATTACCGGGAAAATCAAAGATACGGATACGAGTGAATT
>OBLI01002809.1_pt1 | contig 14238 bp, 15 predicted proteins | sample 1519701 | NCBI WGS metagenome assembly OBLI01 (sample SAMEA3663005, study PRJEB22513) | pig gut metagenome | biome: pig gut; feature: pig-associated habitat; material: faeces | place: France | collected 2012 | reverse complement strand
GAGTTTTGAAAAATTTTCCTGCCATAAAGGATGATTGTCAGGAAATCCTGAAAGCACTGAAATCCCGAATCGGCCGCGGAAAAAGAAAATGTGATATTTTAATAAGCGTGTCCCAGCGTCTGCCGGATGCCTGCCCGGGATGAGGGGGGATGTAGGATGCGGCAGAAAAAAGAACCGCCTTCCTGCTGGAAGTGCGGCCTTTTTCTGGTTCCTATTTCACACATTCGGGATAGTCTCCCTTGATAAAATACACAACGCTATAGCTTTCTCCGATTCCGTCTTTCCAATAGATCTGAATATTTTTTTTATAATCCGGCATTCTTCCGGTCCAGAATCCATTGCTGTTGTCGCATTCCACTTTTTCCATGATTTCCTGAATGTCTTTTTCGTCTGTGTATTCTGTCGTTTTTACATCATTCATCTCATTCACATATTCATCTACTGTAATTTTTTCGATTTCTGCTGCATTTTCTTTTGTATAAATATGCGTATCTGCCTGTCTGAGCAGTTCCAGAGTTCCTGTAAAGCACGCATAGATGGGTACCTGAATGTCTTCGGTCTCTTCATAATCAACATACTGGAACCAGTCTGGTTCAAATTTGATTCGAAAACTCAGATATCCTTCCACTTTCTGTTCTTTTAAATCTGCATATTTCAGACTTTCCCACTCATGTGTGTAGGTTTTCAGGATATGATTCATATCCGTTTTTGTAAGTTCTGTTTTTCTTCCTGCACTGTAAATGTCTGTAACGGTAATACCCCGGAGATTTTCTTCTTTGATGTATTCGACTGGAAGTGTTTTTTCTTTAAATTCCCAGTTGTCGTAGATTTCTCCGATCAGATTTGTCACTTTTTCTGTTTTTTCTACCGTATAAAATTTATATATGGAGCGGCCGGATTTCCGGTTGTATTTTATATAGAAGGAAATGGTATCTGATTCTGAGTCATCCGCTGCCAATGATTTCAGATTCTTGTTTTTCTGTTCTTCTACCCCTGCTTTTGCCAGTTCATAAACAGCTGCATATTCTTTTAATTCTACTTTATCCAGATACGCCATGTAGGGTTCCATCTTCTCTTCATATGGATAAGAGTAAAGGCTGTTCAGTCCATTGATGTAGATCGACATACTTTCCAGTTTGTCTTCTTTTGGGATCCAGGTGTCTACACCAAAGACATCCAGTCGTGCACCCAGGATCGTAAGGATCAGTATGCCAATTGCGATTCCGGAAGAGATATTCAGGCGGAAGCATTCTTTCAGATCCATATGATACAGAAATTCCACTGCTGCCAGAAGAATCAGTGCAGACAGCAATGTCGCTGCCACAAACCAGACAAAGTTTCTGGATGCATAGGCACTGAGAAGCAGACCGATGAGGAGCGACAGGGGAACGACCATACCGATCTTGATCACCGGTTCCAGTTTTCGAAATGCAATGGCTTTGTGATAGCTTTCTGTCGGTCTTTTCTTATACGCAAAGACACACAGTACAAGAATCACCAAAGCAGACACACCAAAGACTGCGACCTCACCGGCAGGGAAACTGCCCATGGAAGTATAATTCGGTTTTGCATCAGACAGCAGATTGAAATATCTTAAAACCGGACTGGTCTTATTGGAAATGGCACAAAAGCTGGAAGAATAATACGCTCCTCTTACATTATAGCCGCCTCCGGACACGAATGTGTCAAAAAACCGGCTGCCCAGATGATGCAGTGCCTCAAAAATCAAAATTCCATAAATCAGAAAGGTACCGTACGCCAGTGTTCCGGTAAAAAGATTTCCAGTCAGCAGAATGCCCAGCACTGCAAGGTTATAAAAAAGAAGGAACACGACGATATTCGCTGCAAAGCTTCCGGCCAGAACGGTCCACATACCGGTAAATCCGGCTCCTTTTGCAATACCGATTCCCATAGCAAACAGAAGATTCAGCCCATAGGGAACGGCAAAGATCAGAATTCCTGCCAGATAATTGCTGAAAAACAGTGTTTCTCTTCTTACAGGAAGGCTGTGATAAAAGTCTGTTTTCTCTCCGGAATATAAGTACCAGTATCCGGACATGGCGAGCAGATAGGGCATTCCAATTACCAGAACGATCATCAGCTCATTTCCATATCCGATGGTCGCTGCCAGTTCCTGATGCATCTGCTGATAAAGCCGGGCGGGTTCTACAAGATCCGACACAGAGTCCAGTCTGAGCATCAGCATGACCGGAATCGACAGAAAGAAGGCCAGAAAAGAAAGCACCGTCCATACATTTCTGGAGACCAGATTTTGTCCTGTTAATTTAATAAAAAAGTTTTTTGATGTCATATCCTGCCACCTCCGTTTCGCTGATAAAGATTTCTTCCAGTGTCAAGGGGATCATTTCTGCAAACAGCGGAAATTTGCTTTCCACCTTCTGCATGATCTCGTTTTTCTTTCCACGCACCACTATGGTAAGCAGAGACAAGCGTTTCTCGTGCTGTACCACATCCAGTTCCCGAAGCAGTTCTTCTTCCAGAAGGGGATTGGGAATCACACACTGGATTTTATGTATATGCAGTTTCATATCTTCAATTTCTCTTGAGAGCAGTACACCGCCTTTATGCAGCAGTCCCACATGGTCACAAATGTCTTCCAGCTCTCTTAAATTGTGTGATGCGATGATCGGTGTAAATTCCCGTTCCGTCACTTCGTAAGCCAGAATGCTTTTGGCCGCCTGGCGCATGACCGGATCGAGTCCGTCAAACGTCTCATCACAGAACAGATATTTCGTTCCTGCACAGATTCCAAGGAGCATGGATACCTGACGTTTCATGCCTTTGGAAAGGGTCTGCACCTTTCTTGTCACATCCAGATCCAGTTTTTCTGCCAGTTCACGGAATCTGTTTTTATCAAATTTTTCATAATACAGGGAATAAAAATCCGCCATGGATTTCCCTGTCGCATTCTGGGGAAAATAGGCATTGTCCGGAAGAAAGAAGATTTTTTTCTTGGTTTCTTCTCTTTCCCAGACCGGCAGATCGTCAACCAGAATCTCTCCTTCATCTGGTTTGAGCACACCGGAAAGCAGACGCAGAAAGGTACTTTTCCCTGCTCCGTTCGTTCCTGCCAGACCGAAGATACTGTTGTCGGAAATATCCAGACTGATCTGATCCACTGCTTTGATTTTCCCAAAATTTTTAGAAATCTGCTTTGTACTAATCAATGCTCTCCCTCCTCAAATACTGCTTCTGTACATGCCATACATTCCGATTTTGTCACGCCCATCTCTTTTCCTTCTTTGACCAGGGTTTCCAGTTGCCGGAAAAATGCATTTCTTTTTTTGTCCAAAAGGGTCTTGCTTCCTGAGACAAAATTTCCCCGTCCTTTTACTGGATAAATGTAGCCCTGTTGTTCCAGAAGTGTATACGCTTTCTGAATGGTATTGGGGTTAATGGAAAGTTCCGCGGCAAGTGAACGGACCGACGGCATCTGTGTATCCGGTTCCAGAACCCCTTTTACAATCAGCATCTGAAAGCGCTCCACAATCTGTTCATATATGGGCTTTCGATTCTGATAATCAATGATAATCATACGCCTCATCTTTCCTTCCTGTTCCTGTTTTCGTGTATCTAGTGTACTGTGTATCCTAGTACACTTATAGTATACGATAGGACACTGCATGTGTCAACCATTTTATTGCATGATTCGATCATAAAAAACAGCACCTGGCAGATTTTTCAGGTGCTGTTTTTTACTTGCTCAATGTTTCTGCATGGCTGACAGAAACAGATTGTGTGCAGGAATGTCTGCACGTTTCAGAGAAAGCAGATTTCCTTCTCTGTCAAGAAAGCAATGTTTGGAGTTTCCCACTGCGCGGATTTCTCCTGTTTCTGCATTTTTCACTTCATAGGACAGTTCCAGCCGAATGCCATTGTATTTTTCCACCCGTGTCTCGATGGATACGGTTTCCCCAAAACGGGTCATGGACTTATACTGGCAGTTTACTTCCAGTACAGGGCTTATGATTCCTTCTGCCTCCATCCGGTCATATCCCATCCCAAGCTGTTCCATCAGATCGGTTCTTGCTTCTTCAAACCACCGAATATAATTGGAATGATGCACGATTCCCATCTGATCGGTCTCATAATATTGTGTTTTGTGTTGATAGATCTTCATAACTTTCCTGTCTGATTAAATCCGTGTTTCCACAAAAATATCATAGATTGCTTTTATAGCTGTTTCAAAGTCTTCGTTGCGCACACCGATGATCACATTCAGTTCACTGGATCCCTGATCGATCATTTTCACATTGACATTTGCATGTGCAAGAGCTGCGAAGATTCTTGCTGCAGTACCTCTGTTGGCACGCATACCGCGGCCTACCACTGCTACCAGAGCCAGATCGGTCTCCAGTTCCATAAAGTCCGGATTGACTGCGCGGTGGATTCCTGCGATTACCTGCTGCTCTTTCTCTGCAAACTCATCCTGGTGAATGAATAAGGTCATTGTATCAATGCCGGATGGAATGTGTTCAAAGGAAATGCCCTGTTCTTCCAGTACCTGCAGGACTTTACGGCCAAATCCGATTTCCGCATTCATCAGAGATTTCTCGATAAACAGAGAACAGAAGCCTTTCTTTCCCGCAATACCGGTAATGGTAAAGGCCGGTTTCTTACAGGTATCTTCCACAATCATGGTACCTGCATCTTCCGGTGCATTGGTGTTGCGGATATTGATCGGAATTCCTGCTTTTCTTACCGGGAAAATTGCTTCTTCGTGAAGAACGGTCGCACCCATGTAAGAAAGTTCACGCAGTTCACGATAAGTGATGGTATCGATCACTTGTGGATTGTCAATGATTCTCGGGTCTGTTACCAGGAATCCGGAAACATCGGTCCAGTTTTCATAGAGGTCTACATCCAGGGCACCTGCAACAATGGAACCGGTAATATCGGAACCGCCTCGTGAGAAGGTCTTGACCGTTCCATCTTCCATTGCTCCGTAAAATCCCGGAACGACTGCATTTTCTTTATTCTTCAGATATTCTCTTGTCAGACGGTTAGTCATTTCCATATCGAACTGGCCCTCTCCGTCAAAGCGGATGATTTTCGCTGCGTCTACGAATTCATAACCCAGATATTCTGCCATGATCTTACCATTTAAGAATTCCCCTCTGGATGCAGCATATTCTTCGCCTGCATGGTTTCTGAAATTTTCTTCAATCATCTGAAACTCTTCTTCCAGTGACATGGAAAGTTCCAGGCCATTGATAATATCCTGATAACGTCCTTTGATTTCGCTGAGAATGGAATCAAAATCAGACTGCCCTTTTTCAGCCGCCCGATAACATTTATAGAGAAGGTCTGTGACCTTGGTATCTGCGGAAAAACGTTTGCCTGGTGCGGAAGGAACTACATATCTTCTACTTTCATCTGCACGGATGATATTGCCTACTTTTTTAAACTGTTCTGCACTGGCCAGTGAGCTCCCGCCGAATTTTACTACTTTTCTCATTTTATCTTATCCTCCCTTAAGTTAAAGCATCAAAGTAAATATAGAACTAATAATAACTTTTATACAAAAAAATGTCCAGTATTTTCTGTTTCTTTCGACTATTTTTTTTCAAGTTCTGTAAGAAATGCCTGAATCCGGGAGAAGGCTGCTTTCAATTCTTCTATGGAGTACGCATAGGAAATACGGATAAATCCTTCTCCGCATGCACCAAATGCACTTCCCGGCACAACTGCCACCTTCTGTTTACGAAGCAGCTCTGTAGCAAATTTTTCGGAGGTCATGCCGAATTTTGAAATATCCGGAAAGATATAAAAAGCACCATAAGGTTCAAAACAGGGGATTTCCATTTCCTTTAAAATATGAAGAAGGAATCTGCGCCGCTGATCATAAGCGATCCGCATTTCCATGACATCCGGATTGCCGTTTTTCAATGCACTGATTGCTGCATACTGGCTGGTGGTCGGTGCGGACATAATGGCAAACTGGTGCAGTTTGATCATTTCATGCATGATTTCCGCCGGTGCCAGGGCATAGCCAAGACGCCATCCTGTCATGGCAAAGGCCTTTGAAAAGCCATCGATGACAATGGTCCGTTCCCGCATACCCGGAAGGGATGCAATACTCACATGTCTGGATTTATAAGTCAGTTCGCTGTAGATTTCATCGGAAATCACAAGAATATCATGGGAAACGATCAGATCCGTCAACGCTTCCAGATCTTCTTTTTCCATGATCGCTCCTGTAGGATTGTTGGGATAAGACAGAAGCAGCACCTTGGTTTTCGGTGTGATGGCTGCCTCCAGTTCCGCCGGTGTCAGACGAAATTCATTTTCTGCCTTTAAAGGAATCGTAACCGGAACACCACCTGCCAGCTGAACACAGGGCACATAAGACACAAAGGCCGGTTCCGGAATAATCACTTCATCGCCCGGATCCAGTACGGTACGAAACGCAATATCAATGGCTTCGCTTCCGCCCACGGTGACCATAACTTCTGACTCCGGCGCATAGGACACATGAATCTTCTTCTCCGTATAGCTGCAGATTTCCCTTCGCAGAGGCATCAGCCCCGCATTGGAAGTATAAAAGGTTTTGCCGCCTTTTAAAGAGCGAATGCCCTCTTCCCGGATGTGCCAGGGTGTATCAAAATCCGGTTCTCCCACCCCAAGAGAAATCGCATCCGGCATCTCACTTACAATATCAAAAAATTTCCGGATACCGGAGGGCTTAATATTTTTTACTTTTTCCGTAACAAACTGTCTCATAGGGTGATCACCATTCTTCCATCCTGTTTTTTCCTTGTGAGATTGACTCCCTGCTCTTTGTATTTCGTCAGCGTAAAATACGTCGCTGTACTCTGCACTTCCTCAATGGAAGCCAGATTTTCCGAGACAAAGAGAGAAATATCTTTGATACTCTTTCCGCGAAGCAATACGAGGAAATCGTAGGCACCGGACATGAGATAGAGTGTTTCTACCTGCGGATACTGATAAATCTGCTCTGCAATCTTATTATATCCATCTCCGCCCTGCGGGGTTACTTTCAGTTCGATCAGTGCAGTAACGGTATCATCATCCACTTTATCCCAGTTGATCAGTGCATGATAACCACAGACAATGCCGCCTTTTTCCAGTCCTTCTATGGTTTCTGTCACTGTTTTTTCATCACTGCCTGTCATCACAGCAATTTCCTCTGCTGTCAGACGGCTGTTTCTTTCCAGAATGTTTAATATCTGTCGTTTCAAATCCTGCTCCATTTTCTTTTCACTCCTTATAATTTTTCAAAAAGGACCTTTACCTGTCCTCCGCATACCATACCCAGAGTAGCTGCCTTCGAATTGGACAAGTCATATTCTTTTATGGCAAATCCCGAAGGATCGTCAAACGCTTTTGCTTCCTGGATGGCTGCATATTCCACACTGCCGCCTCCGATGGTTCCGTAAATTTTCCCATCCTTGCACACGATCATACGGGTTCCTTCTCCTCTTGGGGAAGAACCGGATTTCTCGATCACGGTTACCATGGTATGGGCATCTTCATCCTGAATCCCCTCCAGAATCGAAGCTTCCAGTGTATTTCTCGGATGCCGGTTTTTCTCCTGAATGATTTCTGCCGCAATGCTGACACTGATTTCTGTCGGTGTCTTTGCACCAATGGCAAGACCGATCGGTGAATGGATCCTGCCGATCACCTCTTCCGCATATCCTTCTTTTCGCAATTTTTCAAAAGATAAGGCAACTTTGCTGCGGCTGCCGATCATGCCCACATAATCCCGTTCCCGTTCCAGTACCGCCTTCAGGCAGCTGTAGTCATACTGATGTCCTCTTGTAACAATGACATAATACGCATGATTTCCAAAATCATTTTCCCGGAAAAAGTCCGTAAATTCCATACAGAAGATCTCATCTGCCTGCGGGAACCGTTCCCGGTTGGCAAACTCCGGTCTTTCATCTACGACGATCACGCGAAATTCCAACATTTTCAAGAGCTGTACAATGGACAAGGAAACATGTCCCCCTCCACATACGACTGCCTTTGGCTTTCCATAAAGTACTTCCCGGTACACACCGTTCTCTGGCAGACAGTTCCCTTCTTCCCTTGAAAGCATCCGTTTTTCTCCGGCATGTGGTCCTTCCAGAATCGTCTCCAGAATCACTTCATCCTGCTTTTGGAAACATTCTGCAATGTTCTGATACATCTTTCTGTCTGCCATGCAGATCACCTTCCTTTTCCGAAACCGCAGTTCGGGAATGTGCAGCGTTCACAGTTCAGGCAAAGTCCACCCTCTCCCAGTGCCGCCAGTTCGTCTCTTGTAATTGGATCATCTGCCATCAGTCTTGGCAGTACCAGGTCAAAAATCGTTCTTGCTGCATACATCACACATCCCGGAAGACCCACGATTGGAATCCTTCTGCCGTCTTTCTCATAATAAGCGACCAGAAGCATCGCTCCCGGCAGTACCGGCGCGCCATAAGAGACAATCTCTGCTCCTGTATTCATGATGGCACCTGGTGTACAGTCATCCGGGTCTACACTCATACCGCCGGTACAGATGACAAGATCGGCTCCCTGGTCAATGTAATCCAGAATTGCTTCGGTAATATCTCCTTTGTCATCTCCGCTCAGAACCTGTCCCAGTACTTCCACCGGAAAATGGCTGAGTTTTTCCCGGATAACCGGACCAAATGTATCTTTTATCAGCCCGTTCTTTACTTCACTTCCGGTTGTAACGATTCCTGCTTTTTTCTGTTTATACGGCAAAATCTGAAACAGCGGCTCCTCTCCTACTGCCTCTTTTGCCCGTTTCATTTTCTCCTCTTCAATTACAAGAGGAATGATACGCATCCCTGCGATTTTATCCCCCTTCTTTACCGGGGTGTCTCCAAAGCGGCTGGCAATCATCATTTCTCCCAAACCATTGACCGCACGCAGCCCTTCTCTTCGGATTTTTAACACACCGTCAATCTCTGCTGTCAGTTCTATCTTTCCTTCTTTGATCTCTGACTCAGACATAAATTCATTTTTACAGATATCCCGCAGAATCTCGGCCCCTTCATTCTCATGGAGAATTCCTTCCTTCTTCTCCCAGACATAAAGATGCTCCTTTCCTACCGATAAAAGCACCGGAATATCTTCCTCGCGCACCACATGCCCTTTTCTGAAAACAGGCCCCTTCTTCTCCCCCCGTATAATCTGGGTGATATCATGGCACAACACATGCCCTACTGCTTCTGTTGTCTTAATTTCTTTCATAGTTTTGCTTCCCTTTCTTCTTTCTTTTCTTCTTCCTGCATTCTCCAGAGATAGGTGAGGATCAGTGGTATTGCAGCTGCCAGCCATGCGAGGGGATCTGCCCAGCAGATTCCGCGAAAAGACTGGATGTTCGCCGCATAAAAGGCTGCAACGGTTCGTGCAGCAAGTTCTGCCACACCTGCCATCATCGGCACAAATCCGAATCCCATGCCTTGCAGAATATTTCTGTAAATAAAAATACTTCCAAGGGGAATCATGAACGGTGTGATTGTGGCAAAATACATTTTACAGTAAGAAAGTACATCCGTCTGTCCTTGTTCAATGAACAGAAGTACCATGTATCTTCCAAAGAAGTAAAGGAGAAGACCGATGGCCGCTGCATAAACAGAGGACATCAGGGTGGATACCCTTGCACCTTTCCGAATCCGGTCAAGGCGTCCGGCTCCCATATTCTGGGAGGCATAGGTGGCCATGGTGACGCCAATGGAAATATAAACCTGATTCACCAGCTGCATGACTTTGGTAGATGCCGTAAAGCCGGCCATTGCTCTGGCTCCGAAGCCATTCAGTGCGCTTTGCAGAATGATGATGCCGAGAGCGGTAATGGAAAACTGCAGCCCCATGGGAATGCCGACTCCCATCTGAAAACGGATTGCATTTTTTTCCAATTTTCGATGCTCCTTCTTTATATGAAGGAGAGGGACTTTCCGGATAATGTATACAAGGCAGAGAATACCGGAAATTCCCTGCGCGATAACCGTTGCCACAGCTGCCCCTTTTGTTCCCATATGAAATCCCAGAATAAACAGGAAATCCAGAAGAATATTCAGCAATGCTGCCAGAATCAGAAAATATAATGGGATCTTACTGTTTCCAAGTGCCCGCAAAAAGCTGGCCAGCAGGTTGTATAACACCTGGGTCCAGATTCCCAGAAACATGATAGACAGATACTGGTATGCATCGTTGTAAATGTCACTCGGTGTATTCATAAGATGCAGAATGCCCGGAAGTCCCAGTGTACTGACCAAAGTAAGTACAAGCGTCATAAGTACTGCAAGGACGGAAGCGGAAAATATCGACTTCTTCATTCCTTCCATGTTTCCTGCCCCAAAGGTCCGCGAAGTAAGAACGGTAAATCCGGTTGACAGTCCATTCAGAAAACCGAGAATCAGAAATACGAGACTGCCGGACATCCCAACAGCTGCCAGCGAATTGACCCCTACGAATCTTCCGACAATCACAGCATCGACCATATTATAAAGCTGCTGGAATATATTGCCGATCACAAGGGGAATGGCAAAAAATAAAATCAGTTGAAAAGGACTTCCCTTTGTCAGATCCTTCTCCATATGTATCATACCCTCCAGTTTTGTTACTTTTTGCTCATATTTTTTAGTATTTGTCTAAACCGGATGAAAAACAGCGCTCCTGTCGTGGTAACTGCAAGTGCATCCGCCACCGGCTCTGCCAGAAAGACTGCCTTGGTCTTATCCGAAAAGAACACCGGCAAAATATAAATCAATGGAATCAGAAGAATGACTTTTCTCAGCAAAGCGAGGAAAATGGATTCTTTTGCTCTTCCCAGTGCGATAAAGGTCTGCTGACAGGCAATCTGAATTCCGAAAATACAGCTGACTGCCATGTAAATCCGCATTGCCCAGCAGGTGATCTCGGTCAGTTCCGGATCTCCGGTAAAGATCCCTGCAAAGATCTGCGGCACAAAAACGGCAATTGCCCAGATGGCAGTGGAATAGATCAGGCAGGACCGCAGAAGAAGGAAGAAGGCTTTTTTCACTCGTTCTTTATCCCCTGCACCGAAATTATAACTTACGATGGGCTGAGATCCCTGGGTCAGTCCCTGGAGAGGCAGCATGGAAAACTGCATCACACTGGATAAAATCGTCATTGCCCCAACTGCCATATCTCCCCCGTACTTTAATAAAGAAGAATTAAAACAGATATTTAAGATACTCTCTGTAGACTGCATAATAAAAGGAGACAGTCCCAGCGCCATGCATGGAAGAAATACTTTCGGCTGTATTTTCATATTTTTTCGTTTCAGTTTCAGTCCAGTCTTTTCTCCCGTGAGGAAACGGATGACCCAGACTGCGGAAACTGCCTGCGAAAGGATCGTTGCCAGTGCCGCACCTCTGACGCCCATATGACATCCGAAAATAAAGATCGGATCCAGAATAATGTTACAGACTGCACCGATGACTACACTTAACATACTGACCGCAGCAAATCCCTGGGCGGTAATAAATGCATTCATACCGAGCGCCGCCTGAACAAACAAGGTACCGGCTGCATAAATCCGCATATAAGAAGCCCCATATTCAATCGTATTCTCACTGGCTCCAAACAGCAACAGCAGTTTTCTTGAAAAGATCATAAAAAATACAGTCAGGACAATTCCTGTAAAAAACAATGCAGTCGCACAGTTTCCCATAATCTTTTCTGCTTCCTCTTTGTTCCCCTTTCCCATCATAATAGACGCTCTTGGGGCACCTCCCATACTTACCAGGGCAGCAAACGCACTGATCAGCATGATCAGAGGAAGCGTTACACCCAAACCGGTAAGCGCCGCAGCTCCGGTTTCGGGAATATGTCCGATATACATACGGTCGACCATATTATACAGAACATTTACGACCTGAGCGGTAATAGCAGGCAGGGACAATCGGAAGAGCAATCCGCCTATGGGATCTTTTCCAAGATTTTCCTCTTTTCTGTTTTTCAATTTTACTCACCCCTTTGTTTTCCTTCAAGATAAAACAGCTCTGTTTTCCAAAGAAAACAGAACTGCTCTTTTCTGACTCATCATCCATCGCTTTACTTGCGGCGATATTTTTCCTCGCAGTAACGACAACGATATACCTCTTTTTTCGGATCTGCAAGAATGAATACATGATCCAGTTCCTGTTCAATCGATGTAATGCATCGTGGATTTTTACATTTGATTACATTTCTGATTTCTTTCGGAAGCTGCAGTTCTTTCTTCTCCACAATATTGCCATCTTTGATAATATTTACAGTGATGGTATGATCAATGAATCCGAGAATATCCAGATCCAGACTGTCAATCGGGCATTCTACTTTGATAATATCTTTTCTGCCCATTTTCTGACTTCTTGCATTCTTAATGATCGCCACACAGCAGTCCATCCGATCCAGCTGCAGGTCACGATAAATGGTCATACTTTTACCGGCTTTGATATGATCCAGAACCACGCCTTCATTTAACTGCCCAACATTTAACATACTTCCACCTCCAACAATGTAAGAATCAGTGCCATTCTGACATAAACTCCGTACTTGGCCTGTTTGAAATAAGCAGCCCGTGGATCCTTGTCCACCTCAGTGGAAATTTCGTTCACTCTTGGAAGTGGATGCAGAACCAGCATATCCGGTTTTGCAAGTTTCATCTTTTCTTTATCAAGAATATAGAAATCTTTCATACGTACATAGTCTTCTTCGTTAAAGAAGCGCTCTTTCTGTACCCTTGTCATATAGAGAAGGTCAAGATCCGGAAGGGCATCTTCCAGACGTTCTACTTCAATAAATTCATGACCGCTTGCTTTGAGCACATCTTCACGGATATAATCGGGAACTTTCAGTTCTTCCGGAGAAATCAGCACAAATTTCACACCTTTATAACGCACAAGCGCTTCGATCAGAGAGTGCACGGTACGCCCAAACTTCAGGTCTCCGCACAATCCGATGGTAATGTTATCCAGACATCCTTTCATAGAACGAATGGTAAGCAGATCGGTGAGTGTCTGTGTCGGATGCTGATGGCCGCCATCTCCTGCATTGATCACAGGAATTTCCGATGCCATGGATGCCACCAGAGGTGCACCTTCCTTCGGATGACGCATTGCACAGATGTCCGCATAACAGGAAACCACACGAATGGTATCTGCTACGCTCTCTCCTTTCGATGCGGAACTGGAATCTGCACTGGAAAATCCCAGAACCTTTCCGCCCAGACGAAGCATCGCTGATTCAAAGCTCAGTCGTGTACGTGTACTTGGCTCATAGAACAATGTAGCCATAATTTTTCCGTCACATGCATGGGCATACTTTTCCGGGTTTTTCTCAATATCATTCGCCAGATCCAGTACCTGATCCAACTCATCCAAGTTAAAATCCAACGGACTCATTAAGTGTCTCATACATAACCTCCTGTGTATTTTTTCAAAATAAATCTGAAATCAAAAATTTATATCATATAGTATTCTATACCAGAACAGGGGTAATATCAAGAATTATCTGACAGTATTTTTTCAAAAAAAAGCCCCACTGCAAACCATACCGGAGCGTAGTCCAGACGAATCAATCCCTGATAATTGACAGGATTTTTGCTGTAGTCCCAGGGGCATACATGAAAATATCTGAGAATGCTCCCGCTGCCCAGTTCTGCCGCAAAAATCCCCGCCATATAGATACTCCCTCTAACAAAGACCGGACAGTTTTTCAAACACCTGGACAAAGGACCGATACAGGCTGCCATACCATAGATTGGAAACATCCACAGGGATGACTGCCCGATCAGACAATAGTCCTTTTTCCCAAAAGCATGCAGCCCTGTCCATAAAATCTCCATACACCAGCCTGCAGCCCCACAAATCAGAAACGAATGTCTTTTCACACTTTGCCTCCTTGTTTTTCCTTAGTATATCCATATCCGCCCTCCCTATTCAGCCCGGCTGCATACAAAGATTCGCTCCCGCCCCGCCCGGAATTTCTTATTTTCTGGCCGATTCAGGATTTCAGTGCTTTCAGGATTTCCTGACAATCATCCTTTATGGCAGGAAAATTTTTCAAAACTCACACTGCAATCGCATGCCCGCCCCGCAACACTTCCTGAAAAAAGCATTGAGCAAAGGCTGTTACAGGTACCCAAAACGGTGCAGCAGGGATGAACTGCGGTCCGTGCACCGTTCAAGCGAAGCGCGTTTGCTAAGGGCCGCAGAAATCAAACATCCCTGCTCCCGTTTTGCTGGT
>OBLI01002808.1_pt1 | contig 14238 bp, 12 predicted proteins | sample 1519701 | NCBI WGS metagenome assembly OBLI01 (sample SAMEA3663005, study PRJEB22513) | pig gut metagenome | biome: pig gut; feature: pig-associated habitat; material: faeces | place: France | collected 2012 | reverse complement strand
TGAAGTATTGAATTTTCAAGGTGCGAAGCCCATTTTAGGTATGGGAAGTCTTAGTTAAATATACAATAATGCTTTTCAGGGGGGATATACAATGTTTGAATCTGGAATGGAAATCCTCAGAGCAGACTTTCATCTGCACACCAAGGCAGATAAAGAATTCAAATATAATGGAGAGGAAAATTCTTACATCAATAACTATATAGACGAGCTTTTTGCTCAAGGAATTCGAGTTGCAGTCTTAACCAATCATAATAAATTTGATATGGAGGAGTACAAGGCACTCAAAAGAAAAGCAGCAAAAAAAGATATCTTGATTTTGCCTGGGGTAGAACTTTCTGTAAAAGAAGGAAGTAACGGTGTACACACTCTGATTATTTTCGATCCGGATTCATGGATTGAAAATGGAAATAACCATATTGCCAGCTTCCTTTCAGGTGCTTTCGCAGGAATTTCAAATTATGAGAGTGAAAACGCAAAATGCAAGTATGATTTGCATACGGTTATTTCGGAACTGGATGCATATGGCAAAGACTATTTCATCATTTTTGCTCATGTTGAGCAAAAAAGTGGTTTATTATCTGAATGCTCGGGCGGCCTACTGCAGTCTTTGGTCTCGCAAATTCCAAATTTCCGAGACCGAGTGCTTGGCATCCAAAAAATGCGAACAAGGGATAAAATTAACAATCTGAACCAATGGCTTGGGTATCTTCCTTCTTTTGTAGAAGGATCTGATCCGAAGCAAATCTCGGAAATTGGTAAGGGAGATCATGTCTATATTAAAATCGGGGCATTAACATATGCTGCTGTAAAATTTGCGTTGCAAGATTCACAAAATCGTGTCTTTACCAATTTGCCTTCGTATCATCATGGATATATTGAATCTATATCTTTTACAGGGGGCAAATTAGATGGTAAAACTATCAACTTTTCTCCCGAATTAAATACGCTAATTGGCATTCGTGGTAGCGGAAAATCATCAATACTTGAAACTTTGCGCTATGTTTTTGATATAAGCCCGCAAACAGACACTGAGTATAAAAACGGGGTTGTAAAGAATATTATGGGTTCTGGTGGAGTTGTACAAGTTTCCGTGATAGATAAAACTGGGCACAGATATTTTGTGCGCAGAATATATGGTCAACGTCCGTCCGTTCTTGATGAAAATGATAATGATTTGCCAATAACGCCACAGGCACTCCTTGGCACTTTACTCTACTTTGGACAAAAAGACTTATCATCTTCATCAGATCACGAAAACGAATTATTGCAACGTATTGTAGGATCTGCGATTCCTGATCAATCCGGAGCTTTGGCAGATATTCAAAGAGAAATGAGTGACACGGTTCGAATCCTTCTTGATGCAGAAGAGATTCCTAATCAAATCAGCGAGGTTAATTCTAAAATCCAGGAAACAAAACATAAGATTCGATTGTTCGAGGAAAAGGGAGTTACGGATAAACTAGAAAAACAACTGTGTTTTAACAAAGACTTACAGCAGTTGGGGAAACTCCAAGAACGCTTACAGTTGTTCCTCGATAAGCTGAAAACAAGCACTGTATATCAGAATTCTGAAGAGGATTTCAAAACATATTTTAGCAAATACAATTCACAGCGAATGGATCAAGCCAAAACGCAACTGTCTTTATTTTTAGGGGTTATTGGCGATATACAGAAAAAATGTGAATCCTTGTCTACGATATTGTCTGCGATAAAAACAATTCATGGTGAAATCCAAAAAGATATAGAAGGGCTACAAGAGGAATTCGCAGCAATAAAAAGAGAGATAGCAGACGAAACATTAGATCCCGATGTTTGCGTTAAGCTTTCTGAAACCCTGTCCGAATTGGAAACTCGTCTTGAGAAACTAAATGAAAGTTTGGGTTCGAGAAAGATGACTACAGACAGGTTGCGCACTTTTGTTCGCAAAAGAAATGAATTGCTTCTAGAATCATTTACTGCACTATCAAAAGAAACTCAAATGATAAATGAAGCACAGTCCAATATCAGAATAGCCGTAGAATTTAAGGGGGCAAAAGGTGCATTTAAGGATTTACTAAAAAACAAATTCCGGGGAAGCAATATCAGCGATTCAAAATATCAAATCATGTCAGAGAGATTTTCTGATTTCGTTGATGTCATTGCGGATTGGTTGCTAGATGATGGGAAAATTTTGCGTGAATTTTTGACTCCGAACGAATACAGCAAAGTGGAAGATAAATTGAAATCACTTTATAGTGAATTAATCCTATTAGATACAGATAATAAAGTTGATATCTTTTACCACGATAAACTACTACGTCAACACTCGATAGGCCAACGTGCGTCAGCACTTATCCTATTCATTTTAACACATAATGATACGGATGTTATCATCATAGATCAGCCAGAAGATGATTTGGATAACAAGGTAATATATGATGAAGTACTGAAGGTCATTCGCGCTATGAAAATGAATACACAATTCATTTTTGCTACGCACAATGCCAATATTCCTGTTCTTGGTGATGCTGAGATGATTTTAGCAGCCGATAGTGATGGCGAGTCGATTACTTATCAGAGTGGAAATATAGACACTCGTGATTCACAACAACAAATCATTACAATCATGGAAGGTGGAACAGAAGCTTTCGCACGGAGGAGACTTATTTATTCCTCATGGAGCAATCAATAGTACAAAAACATTCTTGCTGCGAGAGTTTATGTTTTACATGACATATAAAACGCTGTCAATCTACTGAAACAGCAGCCATGCGAAATTTGACGCATGGCTGCTGTTTTCACATGATTGAAAACGAAAAGTAATTATCATAATATTGAGTTAGAAGAAAAGGAGGCTTTGACCATGAGAATACTGCTGAAAATTCTCTGCGCACCGATGATTGCCGTTTTGTCCGTTTTCGTCTGGCTGGCGTCGAAACTGGTTCAGATATCCGCTGTTGTTATGAATTTCATCGCCATTGCCGTGGGTCTGGGCGCACTCTGTATCCTTTTTGACGGAAAGACCGCCCAAGGCATCTGCGGACTGATTGCGGCGTTTCTCTTCACCCCATTCGGACTTCCGATGTTCTCCATCATGCTTCTGGGACAGGTGCAGAAATTCCGATACTGGATTCAGGACAGCGTGTACGGATAACAAAACTTTGCGCCAGGTTGGCGCAAAGTGAATTACATTGATGAGGGCTTCTGCTTTTGCCGGCAGGAGCCTTTCTTTTTTGAAAAAGGTGGTGAACCGGTATGGCAACAACGCGCATTATCCCCATGCATCAGAACAAGGGAAAAACCATCCGGCAGTGCCTGTCCGACAGATTGGACTACGGCAAAAATCCGGATAAGACCCAGGAGGGCCAGCTGATCAGCGCCTATGCCTGCGACCCGGAGACCGCAGACGCAGAATTTGCGCTTTCCAAACGAGAGTATTTTCAGCTGACCGGCCGCAGACAGGACAGCGATGTGATCGCCTATCAGGTGCGCCAGTCCTTTCGCCCCGGTGAGATTACGCCGGAGGAGGCGAACCGCATCGGCTATGAATTTGCCGAGCGCTTCTTAAAAGGAAATCACGCCTTTATTGTCTGCACCCATACAGATAAGCAGCACATCCACAATCATATTTACTGGAACTCGACCAGTCTTGACTGCACCCGGAAATTCCGGAACTTCTGGGGCAGCACCATGGCAGTCCGGAAGCTGAGCGACCTGATCTGCGTCCAGCACAGGTTGTCCGTCATTGATAATCCGAAGCCCCACGGCATAAGCTACAACCGCTGGCAGGGCGATATTGAAAAGCTCTCAAACCGTGACCGCCTCTGCCTGGACATGGATGCAGCACTGGCGAAAAAACCGCACGACCTTGAGGGCTTCTATTCGCTGATGGAGCAGGCCGGTTACACCGTTGCCCGCGGGAAAAACATCACCTTCAGCCATCCGCGCCAGAAGCGCAATATCCGTATGCGTTCCCTTCCGGAAGAATACCGGGAGGATGCCATTCGGGAAGTGCTGGCGGGCAGGCGTATCCATAATCCGCGAAAACGCCGCAGCCCGCTGGCAGAGCAGAAAGCCCAGCTTGTCAGTGCTCTGGAAGCAAAGCAGAATCAGGGACGGGGCCGTTACTACGATCTGTCTATCCAGAACCAGATTACCAAACAGCAGGCCAAGGCGCTTTTGTATTATCAGCAGCACGGGTTCACCAGCGCAGATGATTTTGACGCATTTGCCGAATCGGTGGAAGCCGTAAAGCAGCGCAAGGATGCGTTGTCCGCGCAGATCACCTCTGCTGAAAAGCGGCTGAATGAGATTGCGGTGCTCCAGAAGCACATCACCAACTATCTCAAAACCAAGGATATCTATGCCGGATATCGGGCGTCCGGTTATTCCAAAGCGTACTACGAGGAACACGAGGATGCAATCAAACTCTGCAAAGCGTCCAAGCGGGCATTTGACGAATTGCTTCCATCCGACACTTCTGGCAAAACTGCCGGTTCACACAAGAAGCAGCTTCCATCCATGAAAGCCCTCCGGGCAGAGTATGCAGAACTGCTGGCGATGAAAAAGGCGGCATACCCGGAATACTACAAGGCGAAAGATGAGTACCGGGAGCTGCTGACTTATCAGGCCAATCTGGCTGGGCTGTTCGGCATTGAAAATGTCAGAAGCGCGCCTCAGCGCGAGCATCAGCAGGAAGAAAAATAAGCGCCGTCAGGTGCGCCGCCGAAGATGAAATCTTCGATCATTGGGGTTTGGGGATTGTCCCCAACAAGCAGAAACAGAAGGTTCTGCCTTCGGGCAGAATCTTTTTGTTTTGAGCCTTTCTGATCAGGAAGGCATTGCTTGCCAAAGAAGAGTTCGTTCCATAAAACTTTCGGATGGATGTGTTTTATGACACACCTTGAGATTGATTTGTTCACACTTTCGTGCTATAATAAAATGTGAGTTATACTAACCACTTGCCGAAAATAAGAGAGGGATAAATTATGGCTGTAAGCTACAAAAAATTATGGAAACTCCTTATTGACAAAGACATGAAAAAGAAAGAACTGGAGCAACAGGCAAAAGTAAGCCACTACACTGTCAGCAAAATGTATCGCGGCGAAAATGTTACTATCGATATTTTGGAGCGGATTTGTAAAACGCTGGATTGCTCTCTTGATGATATAGTGGAGTTTGTTCCTGATCCAGATCCAGACGAAGAAAAATAAAGTAAGAGTGCGGAGCGCGCATACCTGACGGGAGAGATATATAAATGAAAGCAGTATCGATTACCACCGATGTCCTTTTGCGAATATGTGAAGAAATGGATTGTCCCTTAGATGATATTATGGAGACAACAGATGAGTAAGGAGATTCGGGAAATGTGGATAGATCTTATTAAACAGGCTTTGCAAAGCAATAGCCAATCAAATAACTTCAGACCTTATACCAAAGAATTAACTTTAGCAGTACAGCATTCTCTGGACAAATTCCAACCAATTGATAGTTTGTCTTATGAAAGGAATCCTATACAATTGATAGATTTCTTTTCCGGTGCGGGTGGAACATCTCTAGGATTTGCTGCACTTAACCTTATAATCCCAGCATTTAAAATGCTCGGTGGCTGTGATATCAATGAAGTGTCTGCCAAAACCTACAGCCATAACTTCGGAACCCCCCTTATTCACGATGATATTACTCGGTTGGCGTTTGAGGAAGGACAACTCGATTCCCTTCTAACTAAAATCGGATATGATAGCAGCAAGCCTACCGTTATGATCGGATGCGCTCCCTGCCAAGGCTTTTCTTCGCACAGAAAAAAGCATTGGAATGAAGAAGATGATGTGCGCAATAGCCTAATTATGGCTTTCGCCGAGATTGTGAAGAAAGTACAACCGGAAGTAATTATCATGGAGAATGTACCTGAGTTTTTGTCCACTCGGTATTGGAAGTACTTTTCTGCCGCCAAAAAAAGCTATGAGGAAAGCGGTTATATTGTCAAAGAGACTATTTATAACGCGGCGGCTTTTGGAGTCCCTCAAGAGCGATTTCGTTCAATTGTGATTGGAATGAAAAAGAATTTCATTTTACCAGAAGGTTATCTACAACCATCAGAGTATAGAACTGTGCGAGAAGCAATTGCTTATTTGCCGATTGTAGCAGCTGGCGTGGCATCTCCGGATGATCCTTTGCACAAGAGTGCAGCGCATAAGAAAAGCACAATCGACGTTATTAAACAGGTTCCTCATGATGGAGGAAACAGACCTGCTGGCGTGGGCCCAAAGTGTTTGGATAAGACAAAGGGCTTTTCTGATGTGTATGGCCGACTTTCTTGGGACAAACCATCGATTACAATTACCCACTATGCCAGAAACCCCGCAAGTGGGAGATATACTCATCCAGAACAGGATCGCGGACTTACAGCAAGAGAAGCAGCAATTCTTCAAAGTTTTCCAAAGGGCTTTGAATTTTGCGGCAAGTCAGATGATATATATAGGCAAATTGGAGAAGCTGTACCTCCTATGTTATCTGCGGCGATTGCTACAAGTATTTTGATTGAATTAATGTCTGTACCCCCAACAGAAGCGGAAATAGAATCCAGCCCAAAGTCAATTGAGGAACCGGTAAGTAGTTCGTATTCCAGTGTTATTGCCGGTATTAAAACTCGCGGGAGGTTAAAAGAATGACGAAATATACTTGTATCGACAGTTTTTGCGGTGCAGGGGGACTGGGCCTTGGTCTCCAACGTGCGGGTTTTGAAATCTTGCTTAGTTTTGATATAGATAAACTCTGCATAGATACAATCAATAAAAACAAAAAATATTTTGACCATCCTGCTGAGGTCGCTGATATTGCTGATATGCTTAATGGCGAACTACTTAAGCGGTGTAATTTGAAACGTGGTGAATTATTCCTTTTAGCTGGAGGCCCCCCGTGCCAGGGCTTCTCGGTTCAAAGAAGAGGAAGTGATACTGATGCAAGGAACGGATTAGTGTTGATGTATGGGAAACTGATTGACGAACTGTATCCCAAGTACTTTGTCATGGAGAACGTCTCCGGCATTGCAGGAAAAAGAGGAAAAACAATTTTACAACAACTCATCGAAGATGTCGAACAACTTGGTTATCATGTTCATGTTCAACTACTAGATGCACAAGACTTTGGTGTCCCTCAGCGACGCAGAAGATACATTGTCATCGGAGAGCGGAAGGATATTGGAAATAACTATGAGTACCCCAAGCCAACAGGAATTCATCATACTGTCCGCGATGCAATAGGCGATCTTCCTGCACCTCCACAAGATGGAAGTGATCACCCAGAGTTATCGCTTCATCGGCGAGATCGTTTGTCTGAACGCAATTTACAACGAATTCGTGCAATTAAGGAAGGACAAGGTCGTGATGATCTACCTGACGAGCTGTTGGCAAACTGCCATAAAATTGACAGTTCGGTAATTGGATTTCGAAGTGTATATGGTCGTATGGCCTGGGATGATGTTGCACCAACAATAACTGCAAGATTTGACAGTTTTACTAGAGGAAAATTTGGACATCCGACGCAAGATCGTAGCATTTCTTTACGGGAAGGTGCTCTGTTACAAACATTTCCGGTTGATTTTGAGTTTGTCGGAAACAAGGTTGACATTGCCAGACAAATAGGCAACGCTGTTCCTCCAGTTATGGCAGAACAAATTGGTAAAAGTATAATTGAGTGTTACGAAATGGCAGGTGAAGATGATGTCGTTTGATGTTAATGTAAAAAAATATTTGCGAGCATATCAAAAAGAATACAATGCGGCAGTACGAGGAGGGCAACATACAGCAGAACTTTCGTTTCGTGTTCCTATGCACACACTATTTACCAGTATTGCACGAGATTTGAATCCTGGTGGCAACTTTGACATCATCCTGGAACCCAAAAATCAAGGTCGTATGGGAAGACCTGACTGGAGAATCCAAGACGCTGTATCTTTGGGCGTATATGGATATATTGAAGGTAAGGGACCGTCTGCCGATCCTTTTGATATTACTCCTTATCAGAATCAGATAAACAAATATCTGACTTTGGGTCATAAACTGATTATCACTGATGGTATAGATTTTGTTTTCTGCTTTGCTGATACTCCAGTTGTTGTTTCGATTATTGATAAGGCGAGAATGACTGCTCCCGACTGGTCTCGTTTACCAATTAACCCCTTATTCCGATTTTACATGGAGCAGTTCTATTCTAATCCTGCTCCGCAGAGGGTTGACGAAGAAAAATTGGTAGAATTGGTAGCTATTCGTACTAGAAATCTTGCCGATGATATTTTGGCACAGGCAGATTTGACGGTCGAAGAAGCATTAAATGATGATGAACGACAAGTTATTACATTACTAGATGGTCTAAAGGCGTTAGTTTACAACCATAATGATCCAACCCTTCGTACTGGAGCGATTTTTTCCGACTTTATAGCACAAGTTATTATGTTCTGTTTGTTATATGCGCATCGTGTACTTTGTGCAAGTGATGATCCCCCAGCTGAAAAAGCGGCAAAAATCAGAGCCTACGCATTTAACGACATTGTTGATGGTGAGGCACTACTTCCTTTTCGCAATCTAATGGTGTATCTGCGTGACAACTCTGGGGACGGAACTTTCATTGGACAGTGGGTGGATGAATGCATCGCCTTCCTCTCCTTTGTTCAAATGACAGATCACCAGCTCATGAACCCGGATTATCATCGCCTCTTTGAAATGTTCCTGACGAAATTTGATGAACAGTCAAGGTTTGACTATGGCGCTTTCTATACACCGAAAGTCCTTGCCGATTTTATCGTAAGACTGACAAATCAAGTTGTCCATGATTCATTTGATGGTGCCACAATCTACAATGATGGGAATACCATTATTGATCCATGCTGTGGAACAGGATCATTCCTAGAGAGTATTATTGCACACGATGAGGGCGATGGCGCTTATAATCTGTGTGGATTTGAAATTTTACCTGCACCTTATATGCTTGCCAATTATCGTATGGCCATTGTTGAGCGCCAATATGGCAGAGAAAATCTGGAAACAAGTGTTCTTCTGGCTAATACTTTGAGCAATTGTTTGCTTGGCGAAGATGCTAATCCTTCTTCCATTGAGGGAAGAGAACTTATCCGTGCTAATGAATTGTCATCGAGACCGATAAAACTGATTATTGGTAATCCTCCTTGTTCAGATTCTATCAGGAATAATGTTTCCGCTGATTTTTCGCGCATTTCGGAGTTGATGGATGATTTTCGCCCTCCGGTTGAACATCGGCACAACCGTCAGAATATTCAAAAACAAATTAACAACCCTTTTATGCAATTTGTGCGTTGGAGTTGCGCAAAACTGCTTAATTCTGAATGTCACTCTGTTTTGGCATTTGTTGTACCACTCTCTTTCTTAGAGGCTGAGTCGTATAAATATGCCAGAAAGTATTTGGTAGAGCATTTTTCTCACATATGGACTGTGGCTATCGATACTGATGCAAGAACTGGAATTAGAGGAGACAGTTTGTTTTACACAATGCAAGGGCGTGCGGTAATTCTGCTTACACGGAAGTATGGTGAAAATGAGACCGTGCATGAAATCAACTATGTTGACCTGTCCAGAGGACGTCGTGCTGAAAAGGTCGCTGCTCTTGAAGCGGATATTCGTGATATCATGAACTCTTTTGAAACCTTTCCTGTTTCAGATACTATGTATTCGTTTATGCCATCACGTCCCTTTAACCAGGAACTATATTCTCGATTTTGGCCTATCAGCAATGATAACGGCAATGCTGTATTTCTGAACCAGTGTTCCGGGTCAAAAATGGCACCTACAGCACTACTGACGCATGTTAAGCAACCTATGCTTAAAAGGCGCAGCCGTGAAATTGCAGTTGGGGGTGTTGAAAAGGCGCAGGAATGGATTGGCCGACAAGACAAGGCAGTTGTTGATTCAAAAATAGTTGCGTTCCAAACCGCTTTAAATACTTGTGGTAACAGACAAGAACTGGATGATGTATTGGCAGAAAATATTCGTCCATGCTCTTTTAGGCCGTTTGTCAATTCAAATGCCTTTTTATGGGATACAGTATTTGAGTATCAAGCTGGCGTTGGTGGAGGTGGTGCAAGAATTCGGCCGGAAATAAAGGCGGTCTATAATCGTGAAGACACTATTGGCTTTGCACTTGCGCACGCGCCTAAAGATCTGGATGATTCCTTGGGGCAGTTTAGTTCATTTTGCTGGTATTTTCCAGATAACGATCTTAGTCGAAGGGGCAATGGGCATATATATCTTAATCAGTATATTCCTGATCTGAGAACCAACGAAGTCGTTAATAATGTGGATCAAACAATACTTGCACATTTAGCTACATTGACTGGGTTGAGTGAATCAGAATGTTCTCGCAAAATGGTATTTTACTCATATGCGATTTTCTGCTCACAGGTATATTTAGAGGAGTTTTATGGAGCACTGTTTGTTGTAAACCAATCTGAAAGTAGAGCAAGGATTCCCGTTGTTGCTGATGCAGAAGCATTCCTAACATTAGCTACACTCGGAGAGCGGCTTGCAAATCTAGAGAAGAACGGTACGGCGGTTGATAATGTTCTTGGATTAGATTATGAAAACATTCTTCAACAGTTACCTGCTGGATTCCAATTAGAGCACAGCCGATCTTCTAGTCGTACTCCTTATGACGAAACAAATGAGGAATTTATTGTAAGAGCAGAGAATTCTGATGTGCAAATTCGTATTTATTGTCCTATTGCTATTCAGCGTTTTACGGTTTCAGGCTATAATGTGATAAAAGATTGTTGGTTGAAATTTCACTCTTATAGATACACACATTGCGAATTTACAAGAGACGATTTAAGAGAACTACTTGATCTTTTTAATAAAATTGCAGTCCAGATGCATCTCGTGTCTGAAGTTGACGAGATTCTCCACGGTATAATTAATGAAGAGATCCCTTTGTTTCTTTTTAGCGAACGGTGACAAACTCTCAGAATCACTGACTGTAATGTCATTATTCACGATAGGGCAGTCAATAATCAAGAGATAATTGACTGCCTGAATGAAATTTCACCGATGTGCTCGCACTACTCAAGTAGAGGAGAAAACATACCATGTTTGGAAACACACTGCAAAATCAAGAATTGCCTATGATTATCGTCGCGGACGAAAAGGATATGGTCTATGCCAACTATCTGATTCAGCTCATCGGCCAGAAGGACGATGCCGGTGACAGTATCGTTGGCATTGAAGATGACAGCCTTTCTGCCGCGATCTACACGCCAAAGATTTACAAGGGTAACAAGTGGCAGTGAGTAGAAATATCACAGTGATTCCGGCAATTAAACGAGTCGGAAATAATAAAACTAGTGAGAGCAAACCCAAAATACGAGTGGCTGCTTACTGTCGTGTTTCAACGGATAGTGAGGAGCAGGCTTCAAGTTATGAAATTCAGATTGAACATTATACAAACTATATTAAGAAAAACAAGGAAGTGTTATTTGCATGTAATAATGCTTATTGTATCAACGAAAAGAAAGCTATAAAACTGCTTGAAACTTTTGAACATAAACCTGAAAAATATACCGAGAAGGTAAATCATATTTTTGAAGTACTCGGTATCTCACTTTTTGAATGCTACGACATGACCGAGAAGCTTTATAATGAAGTGAATGAAATTGTATCGGAGATAAATAACTTTTTAAACGAGGAGAGTTCAGATGAAAGAAAACAAATATGATGATAATATATTTTTTCAAAAATACAGTCAAATGAGTCGCTCGCAGAAAGGACTGGCTGGTGCGGGAGAATGGGAGACTTTGAAAAAGATGCTACCTGATTTTAAGGGTAAGCGTGTGCTTGATTTAGGATGCGGCTATGGATGGCACTGTATATATGCGATGGAAAACGGTGCTTCCTCTGTAGTAGGTGTTGATATTTCTCATAAAATGCTCGAAGTAGCAAAAGGAAAAACCCATTTTCCACAGATTGAATATGAATGCTGTGCCATAGAAGATGTGGATTTCCCAGAGGAGAGCTTTGATGTAATACTAAGTTCGCTTGCGTTTCATTATGTAGCAGACTATGAGAATTTAATAAAAAAGATATATAGGATGCTGAAGGCTGGTGGCAATTTAGTTTTTACAGTTGAACATCCTGTTTTTACTGCTCATGGAACACAAGACTGGTATTATAACGAAAAAGGAGAAATACTGCATTTCCCGGTGGACAATTATTATTATGAGGGCAAACGGACAGCTATGTTTTTGGAAGAAAAGGTTACAAAATATCATAGAACACTGACCACATATCTAAATACACTGCTTTCAAATAGTTTTATAATAAATCAGATTGTGGAGCCACAGCCGCCAGAGAACATGATGGATATTCCGGGGATGGCGGATGAAATGCGACGCCCAATGATGCTGATTGTATCGGCAAAAAAGAAGATGTAATAATATAGAAAAAATAAACGAGGAGTATGTAAATGAGATCAGAAAAAGAAATGATGGATTTAGTACTTTCTTTAGCAGAACAGGATGAACGTATTCGAATTGTGACCCTTGAGGGGTCACGCGCAAATATTAATATACCTAAAGATGAATTTCAGGATTATGATATTACATATTTTGTAAGTGATATAGAACCGTTTATATCTAATGATGACTGGCTTAATCAATTTGGGAATATAATAATGATGCAAAAGCCGGAGGATATGGAATTATTCCCACCTGAAGAAAAGGGATTTTCCTATCTTATGCTATTTGATGATTACAATAAAATTGATCTTACCTTATTGCCCTTGGAAGAGTTAGATAATTACCTAAAGGGCGATAAATTAATAAAGGTTCTAATTGATAAAGATTGTAGAATTAAAAGGGACATAGTTCCGACTGATATAGATTATCATGTAAGAAAGCCAAGCGCAAGGGAGTATGATGATTGCTGCAATGAATTTTGGAATGTAACACCTTATGTTATTAAAGGATTGTGCCGTAAGGAAATTTTATTTGCTATTGATCATTTTAATCAGATTGTTCGCCATGAGCTGCTGAGAATGATATCATGGAAGGTCGGCATCGAAACAGGCTTTAAATTAAGTGTAGGCAAGAACTATAAGTTTATTGAAAGGTATATATCCGAGGATTTGTGGGAGAAACTTTTGTCCACCTACCGGATGGATTCCTATGAAAACATATGGGAAGCATTATTTCTATGCCATCAATTGTTCAGGGCGGTATCCGGTGAGGTGGCGGAAAGGCTTCATTATGCCTATCCGGAGTATGATAGGAATATAACAAAATATACCAGGGACATGTATAAAAAATACACTGGTAAAACCGGCTGCCTGGATAGCACATATGCCGCTGATATAGAAGAGAGGCGGGAACAGTGATTACAGAAATGAAAGCAGGGCACCTGAAAGATATCGATAAACCCAGCGAACCATTTGAGGTGATAGGTAAGATTATACCGAGGTATGAAAACGAGAATTGGACCTTTACAGAATTACTCTATGAAGCGCCATATTTAAAAAGCTACCAAGACGAAGAGGATGAAGAGGATGAGGAGGCAGATTGCCTTGAATATATTGACAATACTGATAAGATAATATATCTTTACTACCAAGACGATAAATGCGTCGGAAAAGTTAAACTGCGAAAAAATTGGAACCGGTACGCTTATATAGAAGATATCGCCGTATGTAAGGATTTCAGGGGGCAAGGCATAGGCAGCGCGCTTATCAATATATCTATAGAATGGGCAAAGCATAAAAACTTGCATGGACTAATGCTTGAAACCCAGGACAATAACCTTATAGCTTGTAAATTCTATCATAATTGTGGTTTCAAAATCGGCTCCGTCGATACTATGTTATACGCCAACTTTGAAAACAACTTTGAAAAAGCTGTTTTCTGGTATTTAAGGTTTTAGAATGCAAGGAACAGTGAATTGGAGTTCGTCTTGTTATAATTAGCTTCTTGGGGTATCTTTAAATACTGTAGAAAAGAGGAAGGAAATAATAAATGGCTAAAATGAGAATATCACCGGAATTGAAAAAACTGATCGAAAAATACCGCTGCGTAAAAGATACGGAAGGAATGTCTCCTGCTAAGGTATATAAGCTGGTGGGAGAAAATGAAAACCTATATTTAAAAATGACGGACAGCCGGTATAAAGGGACCACCTATGATGTGGAACGGGAAAAGGACATGATGCTATGGCTGGAAGGAAAGCTGCCTGTTCCAAAGGTCCTGCACTT
>OBLI01002802.1_pt1 | contig 14279 bp, 19 predicted proteins | sample 1519701 | NCBI WGS metagenome assembly OBLI01 (sample SAMEA3663005, study PRJEB22513) | pig gut metagenome | biome: pig gut; feature: pig-associated habitat; material: faeces | place: France | collected 2012 | reverse complement strand
GTCTATGATCTTTGGATAACATGATTATATTGCCACGGACTTATGCAACTGTGCCAATATTTCTCTTTATAAAATACAGAATCTTTATCACTTGCAAAAGCCACAACGTTTAGCCGAACACCATATTGTTGTAAAATACTGGCGAGTGTAGAGGCTGAAATCCTGCTTGAATTATCAGTCCCATCTGTAAGTAGCAATATCGAGCGATGCTTATCAAGTTCCTCATATAGTCTATTACGAATGACACTTGCCAAAACTCCATCATATATGGCAGAGCCATCATTATTACCATAATGCTTGATTCCCATTACAGATTTTCTCAATGATTTATCATCAAGCAGACTCGGTCTTCCTGCAAAAGCGACAACATCCATTTTGTCTGTTTTTATTTTACCTATAAATTTCTGCATGAATAAGTTTCCAACTCATAATACGATTCTTTCAAACTGTCTTCCTTGCAAAGAAGAGAAGAAGAACGGTCTAAAACAATCATGCAATCTGCATTCGTTGACTTTTCTGGATTATTCCATATATCTTCATCTGTTGACAATTTCTTATCCTTCACTTCTACAGTTAACGGATTTGAGTAAATAAGCGTGTCACAAAGTATAGATCCACCACCGTTAAAGAAAGCTTCCATAGGATCAATACTCCTATCTTGTATATAGTGAACTGCAGAAAAAGGTATTGATGGAATCACTAATTTTCCAGCTTTTAACGGCGTGATTTTTAACTTTGCCCATAAAACTGAACGCGAATTAATCCCTTTGTATCTTTTTGTTTCCATTGTTTTTGTTTCCAACGAGTCAGTATTATACCAGTATGAATTGTCTATTTTAAAAGAATTATTAGACATTCCTTTCACATCTATGTCTGTATAAACTCTGTATTCACATTCAAAACTGTCCCCTAATGTCAATTCTTGTTTGTCAACAGTAGCAACAACATCCAAATAATCTTTCAAATTTTCCACATCGCATAATTCCGATTTTTTCACTTCATTCGATTGACCATCAATATGGCTTACTACCTGTATTTTTTGATTTATGGGATATTCTATGTAATGCCCTGGCTCATAAGCAACTTTAACATTGGGAAGATTATATACCCCTTCTTTTACGAAGCATAATTTAAAAAATACATTCAGTCTTTTCAAATGTTGCAGTTTCCCATTTTCATTTGTCATAGTCTCATAATTAGAATGCAAAGGTGCTTCAACGACTTTATAAATTTCATCGTTATACACCAAACGTAAGTCTGGTTCTGAGCCTTCTGTTTCTAAAAAGTATGATACGTTAAAGATGTCACCCACAGAAACTTTTGGTGGGTAAGATACTTTTATTTCTTTTTGGGCAGATATTGGCAAACTTACCCAAAAGAGAATTACCATTGATATAATATAAAAATCTTTCACGGGTCTGGCGCTGATGCGTCCCACCTTCATGGCATACTCCTGTACTTTCTCTTTCAATACTGCTGTATCTATAATACTTGTCTTGTTCATATCTTTAATTCTTTAATGTTTAAATTGTGATACCTTTCATGTTATAGAGTGGGAAAAAGTAACCTTGCTATCACAGGAAACGAAAAACTTGCAAACCATTTTTTCTGATTTACAAGTTTTATTGTATATTACATAATTCATTTAAAGTTGAATGCTTATAACATCGTATTACAATTCTGAATAATTTCTTGTTGTTTTCTTATGTTATGCTTTAGTGCTGCATTGTTTGGATCTTTCTTTAATTTTTCTTGATAATAATTTAACTGTTTTTCAGCATTACTCTTTCTTTGCATCCATTCTTGCCTATGCACATTGTCTTTATTAGAAGAAGAGGATGAGGTGTTTGAAATCCTACTTCCACTATTATAAGATGATTGTGAAGAATTAGTATGAACACTATTCGAAAGCAAGGCTTCCGTAAAACCACTAAGAATACCAACAAGCAGGGCTTTTCGTTCTTGAATTTTGCGTTGCTGCTCTTCACGTTTCCGTTGTATTTCCGCAAGACGTGCTTCTTCTCTTCGTTCTTTCAGTGCGTTCAATGCTAAAGAATACTTCTTTTCTATTGTAGGTATTTCCTTTAAGCTCTCTTCAGCAAAGTTTCTATATGTTTCAGCCCAAGATGCGTAAATGGTGTCTTCTTTTATGTAAGCCTCTAATGACGCTATAGATGTTGACAGAAGTTGTTTGGCAATGTCTAAATCAAACGAGAAAGATTGTGTTTCGTCATATTTGTTCATCAATCCAATACAACTTTTGGCCGCATCTATTTCAACTATTCCTTTTTTATATAAGGATACGCCTGTATAGAATTTAGCCCAAGATGCCTTAATTCCTTCTTTTGCATAAAAATTGATTACATCATCATATTTTTTTTGCTCATAGTATTCTTGTCCTTTATCTCTATATCCGAAGTTTTGATTTGCAATATATTTCTCAGACTTATCCATACTCGTTTGACGCACAAACCACTCTTTCTTAAAAATAGAGATATCATCAAATTGACAAGGAATACTATCCGACTTATTTTCAAGTTTAAAAGCACCATATTTTGTAGCTATGCCAGTGGCAGCAATTCTATGACCATATTTCACAAAACTGTCTTCCTTAGAATATGTATTGAGACATAATCTAATTTCATTCGAATTTTCTACAAAAACAGTACCATCATATGTATAAAGATGTATATTATTTCTACTTCCATACAAAGATGTTGATATATATATATCCGAATACGAACATCCAATAGATAAATAATTATCACCAGCAATCACATATCCTGGGAGTATTGATATTTCTGTACTTTTTGTGCGATTAAAAGTTTCTCCTGTCGTTGAGTAGAACACACAGTCTGAAGTATTTTGGCAAAAAAATGTTGCTTTCGTTTCAGGATGAAACAAATAAGCTATATATTCTATTGTGCTTTTTTCATCAATGTATTCTATATTACAATACCCCTTACTTAAAGCTGGAAAATAATAAATAGCTTTATTTTCAATAGGTATGATAAGTTTCCCCTCTAAATCAGCAATACCTATAAGACCATATTTATCTTGTAATAGAAAATATCTAAATCCATCTATTTCTTCACGAATAAAGATTTTTTTTGTTTTTGTCGTCTTGGTTAATGATTTGACAATTAAACTTTCATTTTGATTAAGAATCGTGTTGTTTTCTGCCGTTACGAGGCTACAATTTCCTCCATTAAGTGAAGTTACGATATTTATAGCAAAACATCGACTTTGAAATGATATTATTAATATCAATATTGCAAACAAAGTTTTCATATTTATTTTTTTATTGCCACAGAGTTAAACTATAGTAAATAATCAAAAGTAAAACCATTGTACTTATTAGCATTAATCTTATTAACAACATATCAGAAGACATATTACTAATGAGATTAAAGAATTTTATGGCTTCAACATCACTAAAATTAAAACTATTTCTCTCATTTTGTATTTTTCTACTTATACGTTCCATAACAAAGCAATGACATAATTCTATGGCTAAGTAAATTATAGCTATTAAAACTACAACAAATAAAAAATACTTATATTTTGGTGTATCTATAGCAACAACTGTTGCCCAAGCTGAAGCTAAAATTGCAAACACGATATGTCGCGCAATTTTCTCAAATTTACTAGAACTCGCTACGATACACTCATTTAAATATTTTGTTATTTCATCTTCGTTGTCAGTTGAAATAGTTCTTCTTTTTTGTTTCATATTTCTTCTTTTTTTAGACCAAGGACAAATACCCATATTACTTCTCCTTATTTATTAAACTTCAAAGAAAGACTACTTGCTGTTTTTTTTATGAGTTTCTTGTCGTAAAGATTTAACGGTTGTTCTCTCTTTATCGCAAAAATAGTCAATTTGTCATTAATCTTTCGACACACATCATCAGCAACTAATACTGGAGAAATCATGGACATTACTCTATTATCGTTATATCTATTCATCACATAATAATTAGATTCGATACATTTTATAAAAATCTCCAAACATTTTCTAACCTCATTGCACTTCTGAAGATTTGCCTCTTTGCAAGCATCATCCAATTGGCGATAAATCTTATTCAATTCACTTATTTCTCTTTTTTTCATCTTGTTTACATTTTACAAACCTAATATTTTATTAATTCTATATGCCCTTCCTCACTCAACTGTCTCCTTTGAGAACGAGTAAGTTTCTTTTCTGAATAACTCCATCCTCTATCATCCTCATTGGTTATATTTGCAATATTTCCATCATAAAAGACAATGCGCATCCGCTTATACAAACGATCATCTACAAGATTCAAGGATAATGTTCCAGACTTTTTGTTAGAAGAACTATTCCAAACTCTATCTCCCCAAACCTTAGCTTCCTCTATGTACGAATCGTCAGTGAAAGAGGACAGAAAGTCAAATATATCAGACAATAATCCCATTTGCTATTTATTTTTTGTTCATCATTTTAGTAAATCCCCAAAGAAGGAGTATCACAATAATAGCAATAACTACATACATAGTATCGCCTTCACCAATGTTTGAAAATATTGATAATATGTTCATATCTGTTTCTTTTTATGATTTATTTGTTCCCAATCTTTTAATTCACAATAGTATTTCAAAGCCAACTCTATGGTGTCACGTTCCATATCACACATTTTTGTTATTTCGGCATCAGTGTGGTTCAGGCTTGTCATGCACATTCTGCAAAAACGTTGTGCCCAACATGAAGAGCATAGACGATTTTTTCTTTCGGTAAACTGATTGAGGAGAGCAAATGCCTTACCTTCATTGATGCCGTCCTTAACATTACCAACACTTAATCCGCCACAGAATTTCTCGCAAGCGTATAAGTCTCCATCTACGTTGATAAACATTGAAAACAAGCCTTGATAGCATGTTTGAATGTTGAGTTCAGAACGGAGTATTAGATAGTTCCTGTTATCTACAATGTCTATAAGCTTTTGAAAGCATCCTGCCAAGATGCCTTTGTTCCCTTGCTTATATGCCTCAAATGCTTTCTTATAAAAAATGTTCTTTACTTCCCAGGTGTCGTACACTCGTGATTTGTCGTTAAAATTGGGTATGATGTGCGAAATATGTACAGGATAGTGTTCTTTCAACGCAAGCTCTTCGTCCCAAACATCTGCCAATTTGAGAACTTCGTTCCACGAATATACAGTAGACAAGAATCTAACTCTATCCCTATAAAAATCGGGACATGCATCACGAAACAGTCGTAAATTCTTGATAATGATGTCGTATGAGCCAGCACCAGAGATGGTTCTCCTATGTGCGTCATGCATAATCTTGTTGCCATCAATCGTGACATTAACAACAGCGTTTGGCAAACTATTCAACCAATCAACGATTTCTTTTGTCAGTAACAGTCCATTGGTGGAGAACGAAAAGCGTACCTTCGCTTTAAAGATTGTCTGCAACTCCGAAATCAGCCATTCTATTTTTTTTCTTGCCAGCAAGGTTTCTCCACCATAAAAGCAGATGGTTATTTCTTCAGCTTCTTTATCGTAATGTCTATTGATGTAGTCAACTGCCTTTTGCAGAGTCTCATACGAGATTTCTTTTGCATTGTGAGCTCGTCTGTCCCTATAATCACCAGAAAAACAGCAGTAAGAACAACGAAGGTTGCATTGCTGCGTCATCTCGATGGTGTACATCGTTATTTTACTGGCATCAATAGCCGTTGGTGCCTTAAAACGAACAATAGGACTGACCTCTGCTTCCATTTCGGGAGTCCAGATGTCAATCCTATTGTTCTTGACATCATACCAAAGTTGCTTGCCGGATGATGTAGAGAATTTATGCATGATGTTTAATCGGAATACCCATAATCAGATGACTTCCATGGCGCACCTGTATTGTATTTGCATTCAGAACGACAATCGCCCGAACCCAATTCCTTTTCATCCTCATCCACTACGTTTTTTTCAGTCGAACTTTGGGGATTATACAAGTCTTCATTTGCATTCGTTGTTTCTTGTGCAGAAACAGATGGTGGAATAATTGGGGTATTGGTACTGTCTTCTAATCCGATAGTAGAATGTGTATCGTCTTCTTCTATGATTGGCGGTTCGTCAATCTGAAGATCGTCAATCTGGGGCTCTTCAATGTTCAAAATATCTTCTTCCATATTATATAATTTTAAGCGTGAAATCCATAATCTGCATTGTTGGTGACTGAACCAGTCAAAGCCTTGCACAGAGGCCAGCAATCTGCCAAGCCAAGTTCTTGCTCGTTTTGTGTGGTATCGTTCAACGAAGATGTTTCGTTGTAGTGTGCCACATCATCACCGATAGGTTCACCAGCCGAACTTCCGAGCAAACCACTATTTTCAATGTCAGCAATTAGCGCATCCGCCTTATCTAAAGCTACTTGCGCTTTGTCTTCCATCATTTCGTTGTAGGCAGCAACAGGGTCTTCTGACTCATAAAGAATATGAAACAGTTCTTTATCAGAATAAGAGTGGCTTAAACCCTCTGATATGTTATGAGCAAGATAATCACTGAAGCCAGCATTACGAAGTTCTTCGTATGTTGGCATTGGATGTTCTGCATCAAAACCAGAGCTAAAAGGGCTATGAGTAGCTCCTAATGTTCCCAGCGTATCATCTGCTATTCCTCCCTCCAATCCTTCTGTTGGTGACATCAAAGAGTCATCCAATCCTAAGTCCATTTCATCCATAAGCATTCTGTTGTTTATAAATTCAACTATCACAACCGAGCGGCATATCGTCTGACATGGAATCAGTCCAATAATCAAACAGGTTGTCCATCGGCATCACATCTGTAACGATTCCACCATCACTATAGTCCACATGAACCAAACTATTGGTGTCATCGTACATATTTAGAGAGTCGTCTATCGTGCCAAAACTATCATTGCTGTACGCAGAAGTGAAATCATCGTAAGACAAATCATCTGTAATGGACAACAAATGTCCATCCTCATAATACGGCACATATCCTAAGTCATCCACTTCCCAAATGTTAGTAAACTCGTTGTGGAAAGGAAACTCTTGTAATGTAAAATCCGTCGCGAAGTTCGACACTTCCATACAATGCGTCTCTGCATTGTACTGATATGGAGCAGGCTCGTCCGTTGCCATCATGAAATAGTTGGAATCTTTCCATGAATGGGCGAACTTCTCAAAGTCATACTCCAAGATAGAACCCGTACCTGAATCTGTCAGTACAACCGTCGAGTTTTCAGGGTTAGCAGGGTCAATATTTACACTCGTTACGATGAGTGCATGGTCGGCATTGGTCAGATTTCGATAGAACTCATATTCTTCTGTTCCTGGTTCCGCCCATAACTCATGTGCGTCTACTCCCACTATAACCCTATGACCTTCTTTCAACTCATTGATAAGGTCATACACTGAATCGCAATGTTGAGAATGTGTACCGACATTACACGTTTCAAGCAAATTTCCAACATCGCTGGGCTTGGTACCAGTTCCGTGGTACCAACCCTGCTTTGTTGCGTATGCCGTCAACTCCTCTTTGGGTATCTGGATTCCATAGTCACGCAATATCATTTCTTGGCAACGAATTGCACAAATAGGGTCACGCCCTTGATAGATATTGGTATCGAAATCCGTCTGTTGTACTTTTGGACCGAATGTTAGCATCGTATCATTTGATCTTATACCATTGGGAATTTAATGAGGCTAACGAATACGAATAGTCAATTAATTGGCGTTTTTTATCAGGATGGATTCTTAGCCTATCACACAATTCTTCAATAAATTCTATCTCTTCATCTACAAAGGCTCCGTCTATAGCAACAATCCGAATACACAAATCTATTGCTTTCATTTTTTTCTCTTCTGTATTGAGATACTCAATAATCTGCGACAACGGAGGTAGATATTCCTTATCGAATCCAACAGGCATTTTGACATTTAGCGAAACACATAGTTCTTTTAAAAGGACTTCTTCTGTTGGATCCATTTTGTTATCGGACCATGCAGCATACAATGCAACTCCAATAAGTGCTTCATTGAAATCCTGTTTTGACTTTTCTATAATACTTGCTTTTATGTCTTCTGCTATTTTCTTGTTGTCTTTTGTCTTTTCATCTGCAAGATTCTTATACGTTTCTTGCCTCTTGTCGATAGATCTAATGAATAAATCTTTTGGAATTTGCTTTAATCCTTGTTTTGCTGCATTAGACAACGTATCCAAAATCGAATTTCTAATATCTCTACCGGAAAATCCTTCGCTTTCCTTTGCGAAAAGAAGATAATCCTCGTCTTCCAGCATTTGTTCCAATGGAACTTTGGATGGAATAAGGGTCTTGAAGATGGAAATTCTAGCTTCAACATCGGGAAGGTCAAATTTAATATGCCGTAGAATTCTCGTTTCAAAAGCAGGATCAAAATTTTTTACCAAATTAGTTGCAAAAATGACTATTCCCTCAAAATCTTCAAGCAAAATTAGCATTTGACTTCTGAGTGAATTTATCGATTGGTCGTGCCCCGATTGGACATTAGAGATGCGCTTTCCTAAGAAAGAATCTGCTTCATCGAAGAATAGAATGGCATTGTTTTCTTGTGCAACATTAAATGCAGCAATAAGGTTTTTAGGAGATTCACCTGCATATTTAGATTCAATTTCAGCATAGTTGACTGCTAATATTTTTTGATTCATAGCAGATGCAATACCATGAGCACACATTGTCTTGCCAGTACCAGGAGGTCCCCAAAAGCTGAGAATGGCCTTTGGTTGAGGGTCAACCTCATCAAATCCCCATTCTTCATAAATTTTTTTTCTATTACGAATTATAGACAAAGCATCCTCTATTTGTTCTGCCATGTCTTCATTCATAATAACTTTATCAAGTGGGTATTTGGGAGATGTCGGAATGAAAGATGTTTTGCGTCTTTCATCTTCATTTTCAACATTTTTTTTAAACAACACTTTCAAACCATCTAATGCGCTTTTCCCTTCAACTGTAGTATCTCTCTTTGCAGATGTTTTATTGGTGTCTGCGGCGCGATTATTGTCCTCACTCTCAGAATTAGATGATCTTCTAAAATCAATAATAAAAATAATATTTTCGATTGAAGATTCAAATGATACTTCAATATTCTGAATTCTTAATCTGATAGTTGCAAGTTTGGCTTCAAAACTTGAATTGTATGCATATTCTTGCGGAATCCCCTGATAAAAGATATATCGACCTTCTTTGGATAAAGCAGATGCGATTTTGACAGATTCATTATCTGCATTTATTACAACATGCATTGTATAGTTTTCAATTCCGAATTTTGAAAAATCCACACTATCTAACCTATCCTTCAATATGGACAGAAATGGTGCTATCGTAGATTCCGAGACGGAAGATTTATTAAATAATTTTATATGTATCATAATTGAAACATTTATATATAAACGTAATCACCTTGTTTTACACTAGTTCCTTGAGGACATTCTATAGTAACATCACCAACTCGGTCGCTTCCATTAAAAAGTCCTACCTTAACAGTTTTTGCCTTCTGCAAGTATGAGCCAATAACATTTTCGACCTTCGCTTTATTTGCACCATTTGTATCGTGATTTTTGATATTGCTTTTCATGTCGCTTAACGTCATGAAATACGATACAGTAAAAGCAACAGCAATAACAGCACCTGCAGTTAAGACCGCAATTAGCAAATATGTGAGAAACATTACTTTAGTACAATTAAGTTTTCATTTCCTAATGCTTCAGATAAATCCTCATCAATAGCATCAGCTACGACCCATTTTTGACGAATTACATCGTTATTTTTGGTATTAACGACAAGAACTCCATACAATTTGTTTTTTTGTTCATCAGTTAAACTATCAACATCAATTTTAAATTTACTGATTTCATTCATCGTTCTTACCAAGAGACAACCATATATGTCCACATTATCTGTGGCATCCTTTAAATCGGTTTCATTAATCCATGTAGCCAAACTTTCAAATGTGAAAATTGATGTGAATTCAAAATCGACTTTTTTCTTAAAGCCTTCTTTTTCCATATTCTCTGTTAAATCTTTTATATCTTCACCAGAGACCTTTATAACACCATTATTCTGACGTGAATTATTGATGTTTCCTTTCTTCTTTAGATATTTTCCATAGCAATATAGACCTATTAGACCTCCAACTATGGCAGATCCGATAACTAAAGGAATATTTATATCTTCCATTTTCATTATTTTTTTAATTAACAAATTGATAAATTAAGACGTAATGTTATCCAACGATTATTATTGGCTCGTCATCCATTGCGTCAATAGTTTCTTGGTCCACTTTATCTCCAGCTACATAAGTTGGCTTTATTATTTTTCCAGTTCTTGTGTCATATGCACCTTTTATATAGTTCTTTTTCTTTTGTTTGAAAAGTCCGTAGTCTTTAGTTGGGGCACTTTTTATTAATTTATCCATATCACCAATGAATGGTTTAACAGGACTTTCATCAACAGAAGATGGGACATCGTCTCCAAAAATGTCTTCTAATATTTCAAAAAGACCATCAACTAAATCGTGAACAAAACTTATCACAGCTTTGATAATTCTTTTGCACATGGTCCAAAGACCCTTTATTCCTGTCCAAATTGCATCCGCAATTTCTGCTAAAAAATCAAACATACCTTTTTACTTTATGATTAATGATTCTTTTCCTTCAAACATATCATTAAGTTCCTCGCTAAGATAAGTACAATGTACTATCTTTTTTAGATTTTCTTTTCCTAAACATACTTTATTGTCATGCAGGAACATAATTCCTACGACTAGTGGGAACGCCGAAATCTTCACATCTTTCATTCTAACAAGAAGAGCACCATTGTATTCGTCTTTTTTGTTGCGAAGAATCCACTCTGAAATAGACTCAAGTTCAAGTGTACGACATGATTCTAGCTCATAACGATCCTCAATAGTAGCTTTCGGATCTCCTTTAAGGAAACGAGCCATTCTTTCCTTAATTTGTGCAACAAAGTTGGCTTTCTCAGTTTTTCTCTCTGTCCAGCCCATTTCGTCTTCAAAATTTTTCATTTTCGTATAGTTTTTTAATTTGACAATACATTGATTCTAATTTATCACCCTTTATAATAAAGGATTGTGACCGTAGTTTTAATCTATCAGCTATTACAAGTTTTTTATAATTTAGTACTATGCATTTAGGAGATATTTCATCTGATATAATATTATTTTTATCAGCACATAGGACACCGATTATGATTGTATCTTCACTAATGCTAATTGATATATCATTATTTTGAACATCTTCTAAAATCTGAATAGCATATTCAAGGATGTCTACAAATGTTATAACATCTTCTGCTACATAAACACAAGGTATTTGGGCTTCAATTCTTTGCAATATCTCATAAAAGAAATCATGGATATTGCCAGAAGGAACATTCTCGACAATATTTAAGATTAATTTTTTATCTTCTACTGTAAAAGAACGTCTTAATTCTTCATTGTTTTCGAACCTTGTAAATCCCTTATTGGCAGCAATGTAGTTTAAAGATTGTTTTGCACATTTATCCCGTATATTTGGACTCAATATATCTTTTAAACTTACAAATAAAGTCCATATACTTTCGGGCTTAGTCGTTAGTTGATTATCAGCTGATACATTGTCTAATAGGACCTCATACTTTACAGCATATTTTTCTTTACTGTGAGCAATATTTGTATTCTTACATAGAAGTGCTGGTAGAGATGCGGGGGTTCCATACATACTCCAAAAATACTTATCTGCAATAAATCCTATCAAACATTCAAGATACGGAACAAATTCTTCTACTGTAGTATTTTCAAAGTCCTCTGTTATATCTACTTCGTCTTTATTGTAGTCATAAGAGAATATTCTTTGGGAGAACTCAACTTCGTCACCATGAGGAATATCTATTCGATACGGAGCATCAGAATCCTTTCCCATACCCCATAATTTCACCTTGAAATGAAGCCAAGGGTCAAAATAAGGAGTAATAACAACGACAGGGACATCCTTCAGTTTTACTCTGAGAAGCTCAATGTCATCCAAGTCAACGATATTAGGAACAGAGATTCCCTTTACCATAGATCTACGATTCCAAGCTCCTCCATAATAAACAACAGGGTGTGTGCTTTGAGCATTCCAGTTGTTGTTCATTTCTGCCTCCAAGCGCAAATCGATGTCGTCATAGAAATTCTTGTTGAACCAATCGCAGTTGGAAGGTGTAAGAATACAATGCAGATTGATGGATTTAGTTCCGTTGAAAAGGGTACCAAACGATTCGCCTTTCATAACAAACGGCAATACATTCAGAGGCCAGTTCTGTATGGCAAAACTATGTGCAAAGTTATCTAACAAAGTATCGTAGTTGCTGTTTATGTCTTCTACACGTTCCTTGTGTACTTCTGCTTCCAACTCCAAAGCAAGTTTGGCAGACTCAGTTTGAAGCTTGCGCATACGCTCAAAGTCATGCTCTGCAGCTGCCCTTTGAAATTCACGTTGTTTTTCTTGAATCTCTTCATTCTTTTTACTATTGGCATAGTTATTGAAGAATTGCATCCCAATACTTGCCACCATCATTGTAATAGGATCCATACTATGCTTCAATAGATTTATGGGTTAAACATTGCAATTCCTTGGTCGCTTCTGCTGCAACGTTAGCCAATCGCTTCATATCCTCCTTCGACAACAAGTGTGATGGGCAATCGCTCTTATCAAGCAAATCATTCATCATATTATACTCGTTGAGCATGAAGGAACATAATTGACTATTCTCCTGTTTCAATAAGCTATTCAATACATGTGGATTGTTTTTCAAAAAATTAGGCAAAGTAGGTATGCTTCCTTGTGTCATCAGCATATAACTATCCCTTGCACACCCCGAAACGATTGTAGAAACCAAAGCCATCTGTGCTTGAATAGCTTTCTTACCTTCTTCTGAAAACTTTTGCCCAGGCAATAGATACTCCATAGGACATTGATATGAGAACAGAGGACGAATCATAGGTTTGGCTTCAGATTGCGCTTCCCACATAGATGCCGTATAATGAATAGATCCACCTTGGAAATAAGGAGAAATAACCAATGTCGGGATGTTGCTCATAATGGCATGGAGATTCAATATAGCAGAATTGTGAGCTACATCTTTATCACACCATCTACGGAATTTAAGATTTCCTAATTGTACTTGACTCTTATCCAATTCATTAAAAATGTCATCATAACTTAGAATCGCTTGCTTTGTATGAAGTAGCACAACGTTAAGTGGACAAGTGCTGTCATAACCTAATTCCTTGTATTTTTTTGCATCTTCAAGCATAATAGGTATAGCTTGTTGCTTGATGGGAAGACAACGCATAAAATACATTTTCAACTCTTCCGTCCTATGTTGCAATACAGTTTGGTCGAATTTCTCTTCAGCACGATAACGACGAGCAACAGCCATTTTTGCTCGCATATCGGCAATCTTCTGAGCTTCAAGTTCGTCTTGAAACTCTTCACGTGCTTTACGTAACTCCAACTGGTGCTGTTGTGCTATATCGGCTTGCTTGTCCTGTTCCTTTCGTCTGTCATAACCAAAGACAGACTGGAGTGTTGAACTTATCAACATATAAGGACTAAAACATCCTGGCATTGAACTCATATTGATTATTCGTTTATTTCTGGTATATCATTTTCAAAAGCATTATGCTCTTGTGAAAAGTCATGATTGATGCCATCTGTTATTTCACCAAGACATTCTTCATGCTGAATAGCGATATTGTCTTCATGGGATGGTATAGTTAAACTATCATCGTATTCAGTTGGGTCATAACATGTCGTATCAGCAGCACAAGCAGCTACCTCTAAGTCATCCCATGCATTGCCAATGTTCATACTATCATCAAACTGCGGAATCTCAAAGTTGAGAGATGTTAGTTCGTTTGGCAATACTAATTCAGAAGGCTCGTAATATGATAAAGCATCTTCTACTGATTGATTATTAACTGCAATGTCTTGCATCGCATCATCATTCTCTATCACAGACGACACCTTTTGCATCTCGTCATCGGATAAATTCCCATCCAAATACGCAGCAAATTCTTCGATACTTACTGGTGGTACAAAATCTTTATACATGACCTACCTCCTTTCTGAATATTCGCTCGTATTGTTCCTTGGCGAGTTTATGCTTATTATAATAGTTCTCCATTGACATACCCAATTCTTTTGCGGTTTCCTCATTGGTCTTCAGCTCCAAATATCGCAGACGAATCAATTCGCTGTAACGCTTGTTAG
>OBLI01002800.1_pt1 | contig 14283 bp, 13 predicted proteins | sample 1519701 | NCBI WGS metagenome assembly OBLI01 (sample SAMEA3663005, study PRJEB22513) | pig gut metagenome | biome: pig gut; feature: pig-associated habitat; material: faeces | place: France | collected 2012 | reverse complement strand
ATCTGTACCTGTGCTGCCTCCTGATTCTGTTCCGGTCTGTTCTTTCCATGGCGAACTATTGCCGATCCACCTATCCCTATAACAACAACCGCACATACAGCCCCGCCTATAATGGGCAGATATTTACGAAACCGTTCCCTCTGCTGCATCTGCCTTTCTTTCTCACGTTTCATTTCTTCTATTTTCTGTGCACGCCGGCTGCTTCGTGCATGCTCATCTTCTTCAAACTGATTATCCATTCTTATATATCCAGTACCTTTCTATTTCACGTATCTTCTATACTACCATTTTTTCATATTCTCCACAATAAAAAAGCCATAATAAGAAGCAATATTAGTAACACTTCTTTATTATGGCGTTTGTATTTTTGTATAAAACACATGAAAATGCAGAAATTATATCATTTCTTTTATCAAAAAATCCATATAACATTTTGTATTTAATCTGTTATAATGTAGGTCGGACAAAGATACAGAAAGGTCGAATGATTCATGAGTATTGAACATAAAAATATGCAAATGTCAGAAGCTTTTATTACCAGCATTTTTCTTGCATTATCCGGCGGTTTTCAGGATGCCTATACATATTTTACAAGAGATGGTGTATTCTCAAATGCCCAGACAGGTAATGTCGTATTGATGAGCCAACATTTTATGATGAAGGAATGGTCTAAAGGCTTTCACTACCTCTTACCTCTATTTGCCTTTGCAGCAGGTGTTTTCGTTGCTGAACAGATTCAAAGTAAATTTCGTTATGCGAAAAAGCTCCACTGGCGTCAGGGAATACTATTATTTGAAATTCTTATTTTGTTTCTTGTCGGTTTTATTCCTTCTTCTCTTAATGTGGCAGCTACAACCTTGGTATCCTTTGCCTGTGCCATGCAGGTTCAGACTTTCCGCAAGGTCAGCGGCTATTCCTACGCCAGCACCATGTGTATTGGCAACCTTCGCAGTGGTACCGCAGCCCTGTCTGTTTATTTCAGAGAACATAAAAAGGACCAGCTGCGCCAGTCCTTATATTACTTTGGTATCATTCTGTTCTTTGCCATCGGTGCCGGTATCGGAGGTAATCTGTCCGCACATTACGGACTACATACAATCTGGATCTCTGATGGACTGTTATGTGTCAGCTTCGTACTGATGTTTATTGAGCGTCTTGGTTAAGCTTTTCTAGCAACACCGCCGTCCCTAGAACCCTTTTTGAAACATTACGTGTTCCTTCATCAGCTCCTGGTATAGCTGCTCCACGCTCCAGAATACATTATGCGGTGTCAGTATCGCTTTCAGCCCGATAGGTGCAGCTCCTGTCTGTTTATAGGCAGCCAGGAATGCATCCACCCCATCTGAGTCTATCCCGGAGAATACCAACATCTCACCAGAGAGCGCACCCTTAACAGAAGCCCCCGGTTCTTTGTTAAATCCAGCAATTCCCGCAAGATACCCAAGCTTCTGATTATATTCTCCACCAGTCACCTTTCTCTGCCGAATCCCCAGCTTGCGGCACACAATTCCTACCGCTTGCTCCTTCTCCTTCGAAAGCCGAAAACATAAAACTGTCTGCCCCATATAAGAACTCTCCTCTCTTAATTCTCGTTACTTCAACAGCATTCTATCATTGGTCAGCTTCTTGCGGCTGTTCTCGTGATAGCATTCGAGCAGATCTTCCACTGTCATTTTGGCGCGTTCTTCACCGGAAATATCGAAAATAATCTTACCGTCATCCATCATAATGGTTCGATTGCCAAGTGTCAGTGCCGCCTGCATATCATGCGTAATCATCATCGTTGTTATGCGACCTTCTGATACGATTCTGGTCGTGATGTCCAATACTTTCTGGGCTGTAGCTGGATCAAGCGCCGCTGTATGTTCATCCAGAAGCAGCAGCTTGGGCTGAGATATGGTAGACATCAATAAGGACACCGCCTGCCGTTGTCCACCTGACAGCTGCCCTACCTTTGCTTTCATTCTTGATTCCAGCCCCAGATCCAGCTGCTTTAACAGCTCGGTGAAATACTCTCTATCCTGCTTGTTCACTGCGAAGAAACTCTTCCCTGCTTTTCTCGAATAAGCCAGTGCCAGATTCTCCTCGATTGTCATATTAGGGGCAGTTCCCTTCATCGTATCCTGAAAAAGCCGTCCAATATCATATGCCCGCTTGTATTCCTTCATATTTGTAATATTCTTGGAATCCAGTCTGATTGTTCCCTCATCCACGGAAAATACACCGCTGATTGCATTAAAAAGTGTAGACTTACCTGCGCCGTTAGATCCTACTATTGTTACGAAATCACCTGCATTCAAATGCAGATCGACTCCATTCAATGCCTTTTTCTCATTGGGAGTTCCCGGATAGAAAGTCTTTCTGATTCCCTGTAATTCTAACATCTGGATGCACCTCCCTTATGTCTGCGACTGCCTAATTTCTTCTGTAATGTTGGTATTGCAAGAGCAATGATAACAATAACTGCCGAGATGAGTTTCAGACTATACGCCGGAAACAAATCTACTTTCAAAGCCGCTGCAATAAACATTCTGTATAAACAAGAGCCGACAACTGCTGAAATCAGTCCAACTGTCACTCCATGTCTGCCCATGATAGTCTCTCCGATAATAACCGAAGCCAGACCTACTACCACCATACCACTACCATAACCTACATCAAAGAAAGACATTGACTGACCTATTACTGCCCCGGAAAGAGCCACACATGCGTTACCAATCGCAAGTCCGGCACATTTATACACATCCGCATTGATGGAAGAAGAACGAACCATATCTTCATTATCTCCAGTTGCACGAATGGCAAGTCCTTTTCTGGTCTTGAAAAAGACAGCAAGAACTGCAACTACAATGACACACAAAATAAAAGGAATGATAATTTTACACAGATCTCTTGAAAGTCCTGTCGCATCCTGTAACAGATTGAATAAAGACACTGCAACTGCTGAAGACACGTTGGATTTACCACCTGTAATAATCAGATTCACTGTATAAAGACCATTCATTGTAAGAATACCCGCTAGAATAGGATGAATCTTGACCTTAGTCTGCAACAATCCTGTAAAACAGCCTGCTGCAGCTCCTGCTAAACAAGCAACCAGAAGTGCCAGGAATGGATGCCCTGCTACTGTCAGAACGATTGAAACTGCCATACCCAGTCCAAAGCTTCCATCTACCGTCAGATCCGGCATATTCAAAATACGAAATGTAATATATACGCCCAGTGCAAGAATAGCATACCCCAATCCTTCCTGCAGAGAATTAAATAATAACAATCCCATTCTCTTTTTCCTCCTATCGTGCGTTCGCCTTTGCAATATATGCTCTGATTACATCACAGGATGCAGCAAAAGCCTTTTGCTCCTGTTCATTTAATGACAGCTCTATGATCTCTTCTACGCCGTCTTTACCAATTATCGCCGGAACACCTGCCATAATACCATTCTGACCATATTCTCCCTCTAACAGAGCCGATACCGGAAGAATTCTCTTTTCATCATGTAATACAGCCTTGCAGACCATTGCCAGTGCTGCACCAATGCCAAATTCTGTTGAGCCTTTTCCAATTACGATCTCCATACCCAGCTGATGTGTACGTTCCAATAATATATCGTAAGTTACTTTTCCAAAGATCTGAGGCTTTTCCTGCTGTAGCTGCGCTAATGGTTTGCCCATAAAGGTAATCTGCGACATGGCTACCATGGAGGAATCGCCATGCTCGCCCATTGCAAAACATTCTATGGAATTAGCTGACACGCCTGTCAGTTGATGAAGTGTCAAACGTAATCTGGCTGTATCCAGTAATGTTCCTGTTCCAAATATTCTGTTCTTTGGCAGTTTCATATGTTCTCTTGCATAATTCACAACCACATCACAGGGGTTGGATATGGATATGAAATACCCGTCAAAAGCTGTCTGATTCAGTCTGGCAGTAACATCCTTCATGATGTCTATCGTTACATCAAGCATATCCAGTCTGGTCTGTCCGGGTTTTCTGGACACTCCCACTGCATTCACAATGATATCAGCATCATCACAATCCTGATAACTGCCTTCACGTACAATGGGCATCCGGTTCATGAACACTGTCGCATCTGCTACATCCTTCGCCTGTGCGTCAGCTTTGCCTTCTACAATATCAATCAATACGATTTCACGGCATATTTCCAGTCTTGCAAGATTGAGTGCACACATACTTCCCACATGACCTGCTCCCAGAATTACGACCTTTGCCATATCCATCACCATATCCTTCCCTGTTATTTTTTACTCACCAAGAAGCTGAAACTCTTCCTGTTTATCCTGTGGAATCTCGATACCTAACTGTTTTGCAGTTGCCACATTGATCATCTTGGCATACTGGGCAATCTGTTCTACAGGTGTATCTGCTACTGTCGCACCATTAACGATTCTCTCTATCATCTCACCAGTCTGTACACCAAGGACATCATAATCAATACCAACTGTTGCGAAACCACCATCATTTACCATGGAATCCGCGCCGCAGTAGATAGGCTTACCTGCATCATTGGCTACCTGTAAATATGCTGCCATCGCAGAAGCTACTGTATTATCATTTGGTGTAAAGAAAGCATCTACATCATTGACTAAAGATGCTGCTGCCTGCTGTACATCAGCTGTTCCTGTAACAGTAGCCTCCTTATATGCAATACCATGTTCATCACAGTATTTCTTAGCACGCTCAATACCTGTTACAGAGTTAATCTCACTTGTATCATACACGAATCCAAATGTTTTGGCATCCGGTGTCAATTCTGCTGCCAGTTCAAAGATATCCTCGATTGCGATAGAATTGGATACGCCTGTAATATTCTTATCTGTCTTGTCAAAAGATTCTACTAATCCAGCTTCTACAGGATTGCTGACTGCTGAGAAAACTATCGTTACATCAGAAGTTGCTGCCGCTGCTGCCTGTGCTGTAGGTGTTGCGATTGGAACCAGAATATCACATCCGTCATCAATCATACCATTGATAATTGTTGGTAACATTGTCTGATCTCCTGATGCATTCTTATACTCGATTTCTACTTTACCTTCATTTACAAGAGGCTGTAATGTCTCCTGAATTTTGGCATTGATCTGATTCAGAGACGGATGGTCAATATGCTGAATGATTCCTACTTTATAAACCTTATCATCCTTGTTTACTACTGTTCCATTATCATCGCTCTGTGAACTTGTAGTTGATTCCTGTACTGTCTGCGTTGTCTCTTCACTTGCTGTTGTGCTGGCGCTGCCGCATCCGGCTAACATGGCAGCTGCCATAATTGTACTCATTGCTACGCCCATTACCTTGCTCATTACTGTCTTTTTCATAATTATATTCCCTCCTTGATAATTAAAAAAATCCTCAGTTCGTCTCATCTAACGAACTAAGGACAAATCTACAAAAATAAATCTGCGGTACCACCTTATTTGACTCTTATCAAGTCCACTCAACACAATGCCATCACATTGTCAGCCTATAACGCAGGCATTACGTCTTGGATACTAGGATCTACCGTTCCCCTCGCCCTCAGCAGCCCATACAACAGTACATTTCCTGTCAGCTTCCACCACTCTGACTCTCTGTAAGGAATGTATTCCGTGCCTCTTCTGCATCAAAGGTTTCTCTTTGAAAATCATTATAATGAATGCATACTTTATTGTCAACTGTTAATTTTTATATTCACTGATATCCATAAAAGCAACCAGTATTACATATGTATCATAGTTTTGATTTATTTCTTTGCTGCATACATTTTATCTCCTAATCTCAAAGCACCTACAATGTTCTTTATAATGTACTGATTACGCCCTTTCTTCTTGGCTTCATACAAAGCAGCATCTGCAGTATCCAGCAATACCTGGTAATCCGATCCTTTCTGTGTACAATAGGCTGCACCTATACTGGCTGTAACCTCTATACATTTATCTGCGCTGGTATAGATACAATGGAGCTTATCCACTGTCCATTCTAACTTGCTTTTCAATGTATCATAAGGAATATCTTTCACAAATACGCAGAACTCATCGCCGCCAAATCGTGCCACAAGATCATAATTTGCAAAAATAATCTGCAATTTCTGAGCCATGTCACATATTACATGGTCTCCCATGCTGTGTCCCATAGTATCATTAACTTCCTTAAAATAATCCATATCAATAAATATAATAGCTGTATTCATTGCCGTATTCTGTCTGAGATAGCGGATTGTCTCTGTTGCAAATGCAGATTTATTGACCAGACCGGTCATACGATCTGTCCTGTTTTCCTGCTCCAGTTGCTTGCGTATCTTTGTCTCACGATCCACATCTTCTATCTTACCCACAATAGATACCAGCTGCTGTTGTGCATCATACAGCGGGAACCCGGTAACTGCACACCATAGAAATTCTCCATCACTCTTCTGCATTCTCACAACAATTCTGCCAGAACGCCCCTGTTTCGTAATTCTGTCATACAACAGACGTACCTGTGGTTCATCCTCTGATACCACATGCCATATTTTCATTAATATCTGTGCATCCAGATTCTTACTCTGCTTTGGAATTCTCCAGCCAAATTTCTCATATACACGATCTGATATAATATCAGAAGCTTCACAGATGCCTATTTCATACATCATCTCGTCAGAATTATCCAGCACAAGCTGATATCTCTTCTGCTGTAAAAGAAGTCTCTGTTCTTCTTCCTTCTGTAATCGGTGTTCCCTTTGCTTAAACAGCATCACTTCGTAATAAACACTGCCTGTTATCACTCCAAATATACATAGCAGCATACATTCCTTCCAATATTGCTGCCATACATTCGGTGTATACCATATCCACCCTGCAATCCCCAATACAATTATCATTCCAAGCAGGCAACCATGTTTGAACCCTTTCATATAACCCCCTATTACACTTTCCTGATGGCATGACTTTATGCGCATAGTTATTATTCATAGATAATAGTATACATCAAATTGTCAGAATATTCAAACTTTTTATAATATTTTTACATCAATAATAGCATTGTAAACTGCATTTTGTTCCGAAGAGTTCTTTCTTCATCTGTTTCTGAAATATCTCCTGCGTCTGAGATACTTCCAATATAGAGAGAGCTTTTCTGACTGCTTTGATATCGGCTGCCATAGCTTCCGGGCTTTTCCCTCTTCCTACGATCTTCAAATGTGATACTCCTGCTCTTTGCAGCGCCCACAAAGCACATAGACCGCAGCCGGTATCTCCGATACACTCCTGAATATCACTCTCCTGTTGCTGTTTGACAGGTAAGCTCCCTTCTTTTACAGGTGCAATCCGATAGGGAAGCTGACATATATGAACCATTTCATCACAGTGAAGAGAATTGCAGAATCCCCCCGTAAAGTGACACATCTCATTCATCAGAAACGCTTCATATTCCATGTCCTTTTCCTCAAAAGCTCCTATCATGGATTCCATATCCTCTATTGAATTCTTCCTGTGGAAAATAATTCTTTTACATTGTGGAGAACCTGCATTCTGTCCACATATCTCTCTGATCATCCTTATCGCAGGTTCATTCCATTCTCCGATTTCTCCACTCATATGGATATAACAGGGAATTCTGCGTTCCCTCAGATACAATACCAACCCGATATCTGCAATAATGTAATCCCGAAATCCCAGCTCCATCAGCCTGAGTATGGTATCTCCTATCCATTTCAGTTGTTCTTCCGTATAATACAATGCATTTAATGTAATTGCCACTGGAACGTGCATATCTTTCATCATATTTGCCAGCAGCTTCATATCCTCACACACATTGACCTGCACATGATAATACATCACTTCTCTACGATTCAGCGGCATCAGATTGCCAAACTTCTGATTCCAGTCAAACGGCACATATCCACAGAAAATTTCATCTGCTCCGGCTTGTACAAGCATTTCATAATCTTCCACTGAGCCCATGCCTGCCGTAATTTTCATCTTTTCACCATCCCTTTACAGATTCCACACAATTCGGTCTACTCCTTGTCTGATATATTGTGCAAGCAGCTCCTGCGTTATCCCTTCATCCAATGCAAAAAGGGAATTATATCTGCCTACCAGGTTCAAATGCCGGGGATAAAGACAGACGTAATCCTTACAATACTGAGGACACTCTGTCACAAAATGCTGCCTGGCTCTGTTCCCATTCCTGCACAATGCATAAAGAGGACAATATTGTGATGTATTGGTCTGATACATTGGCAGATGCAATGTCTTATATGTCAAGCCCCTGGATAATTCCATTGGATAGCCACACGCCTCGTATTCTGCCCTTTGAACACCTTTCTCCTGAAGGTATCGTACAAACAGAGTCTGATTCAGTTGATTATCTGCCATTTGCGATAGGTTCTGCTGATATCCTGTTTTATAAACGTACCTTGGATCTTTTCGCCTCTTATTGAGCAAAAGACCAATCACCGGCGTCAGGTATTTTTCTTTTCCTTCTAATAAAGAAAACATTCCCCAGTCATTCACAATCACTTCCATAGGGAAATCATGTGCAATGCACCACTCATATACATCCTGCAGCCAATCTTTGGTCTGCTGTATCATACTCTGCCTCAGATATGTGGTTACAAGCGTTACTTCTCTATGTTCATTATAAGCTTTATCCAACAATGCCTGTAAAGTACTCCTGTCAGGGAACAGGTTATGGCAATACTGATTACCAATATATAATCTATTACCGACACACGTGTGATTTTTCTGTTGATTCAGATATGTCTGATATGCTTCCTGGTTATCCAGAGACTGCACCAGCTCCAGACCACTGGAAATGACGTTGCTTCGTATTTCTTTTATCTGACTGTGTTCCAGTCTCTCTCTTCTCCATTCTTCATAAGAATTGGCATAACAATTATCCCTGTCTGCCGGATAGCCAACCAGCTCCCGTGAAAATGTATTATCATAGCTTTCGCTTCGTAACAGAATATAGTTATAGTACTGTTTCGTAACAAACTGAAACATGTCCTTGTAAGCTGCATTTTCTATATGTAAAATCATACTCCATGCCTTACAACTGTTATCCTCAGTACGCAAACAAGAGAAGGGTAATTCCTTCTCCTGTATCATAGATATGTCCTGCATATCTGCTATCTCTATTGTCTCATAATAGCCTGTGCTGCCTCTATAGCAGGAAAAGTGCAGACTCCTGCAAGGTGATGCAAGTCTGTCTGCACTTCTAAGCTCTACATATTCGGGAGAACATGCCCACAATCTGACTTCCTGTCCATTATAAAAGCAGGTAAACAGGCTGCCTGGAATATCCTCCACTACGTTATCTGTGATTTTCTTTAATTCGCTTTCCATAGGAAAAGCATATCAGAAACCCTGGCTTTTCGCAATGATTTCGTTATTCTACAGATATTACCTTGTAATCCTGTTCTTCTACTGCCTTGGTCAGTTCTTCATTGGATACTTCTGCATTCAGCTTCACTACTGCTGTACCCTTTTCATGGCTTACCTGTGCCTCTGTTACCAGTGGAAGTGCTTCTAATGTCTTCTTTACTCTTGCTTCACAGTGTCCACACATCATTCCTTCGATTTTCATTGTCTTTTCCATTGAATTATCCTCCATTTGATTTATTGTTGCAGAAGCCTGATGACCTCTGCTTTTTACCTTTTTATCATGAGATACATCATGAATCTTAACCAGATTCAGTCTGAGTGCATTCGTTACAACGCAAAAGCTTGACAGGCTCATTGCTGCTGCGCCATACATCGGATTAAGCTGCCATCCAAACAGTGGAATCCAGATACCTGCTGCCAGTGGGATGCCTATTACATTATAAGCGAATGCCCAGAACAGATTCTCATGAATATTGTGTAAGGCAGCACGACTTAGACGAATCGCAGCCGGAACATCACTCAATCTGCTCTTCATCAGAACCACGTCTGCTGCATCAATTGCAATATCTGTTCCTGCGCCAATGGCAATACCCATATCTGCTCTGGTGAGAGCTGGTGCATCATTGATTCCATCACCAACCATGGCAACCTTACCCTGTTCCTTGAGCTTACGAATTACACTCTCCTTACCATCCGGCAGCACGCCTGCAATGACTTCATCTACCCCCGCCTGTGCACCAATTGCTTTAGCAGTACGTTCATTATCACCTGTCAGCATCACCACGCGGATTCCCATATTCTGCAATTCACGAACCGCCTGTGGGCTGTCTTCTTTGATTACATCTGCTACTGCGATAATTCCCAGAAACTGATTCTCTTTTGCAAAGAAAAGCGGTGTCTTACCATCTCCTGCCAGCTTCTCATACTGTGACTGTGCTGATTCAGGGATAGACAGCTGGCTCTTCATAAACTTGAAGCTACCACCTAAAAGCCTGCTGCCATTCAGTTTTGTCTGCACACCATTCCCTGTCAATGCTTCAAAATCTGTGACCTCTGATGCCTGCACACCTTTTTCCTTCGCATAATCTACAATTGCTCTGGCAAGTGGATGTTCACTCCTGCTCTCAAGCGCATATGCCAGTCTCAGAAGCTCTTCCTGTGAAATACCCTCTGCGGGTATCATATCTGTTACCTTTGGTTTTCCACTTGTAATTGTTCCTGTCTTATCCAGAGCAACAATCTCAACTTTGCCAGCCTCTTCCAGGGAAACTGCCGTTTTAAACATGATACCGTTCTTAGCACCTACACCATTACCGACCATAATGGCTACAGGAGTTGCCAGTCCCAATGCGCATGGACAACTGATTACCAGTACAGAAATACCTCTTGCCAATGCAAATCCAAAACTCTCACCTGCAAGAAGCCAGATCAGTGTTGTAATGACTGCAATCGTAATGACTGCCGGTACAAAAACTCCGGATACTTTGTCTGCCACCTTGGCGATAGGCGCCTTAGTCGCTGCTGCATCGCTGACCATCTGAATAATCTGGGAAAGAGTTGTGTCCTCGCCTACTCTGGTCGCTTCACAACGGATATAGCCGGACTGATTCTGCGTTGCAGCTGATACCTTATCCCCTACAGCCTTATCTACCGGGATACTCTCACCAGTCAATGCTGATTCATTGACAGCACTGTTGCCCTCCAGGACAATACCATCCACCGGTATATTCTCACCAGGTCTGACAACAAAGATATCACCCTTGCTCACTTCGTCAACAGGTACTTCTACTTCTTCCCCATTTCTGATGACTACCGCAGTCTTAGGTACCAGCTTCATCAAACCTTTGAGTGCATCTGTTGTCTTCCCCTTGGAATGTGCTTCCAACATTTTACCCACTGTAATCAATGTCAGGATCATGGCTGCCGATTCAAAATAGAACTCATGCATATACGCCATGACACCATCCATATCACCTCTGACCTGTGCATCTGTCATAGCAAACAGTGCATACGTACTGTATACAAAAGCTGCCGTTGCCCCAAGAGCCACCAGCGTGTCCATATTAGGAGCTTTATGTGCCAGGCTCTTGAATCCACTGATAAAGAATTTCTGATTGATGACCATAATCGCAATCGTAAGCAGCATCTGTATCAGCCCCATGGCTACATGATTATCCTGAAGGACTGTCGGCAGTGGCCATCCCCACATCATATGCCCCATGGAAAAATACATCAAAACCAGTAAAAATACAAGTGATGTGATGAGACGCTTCTTTAAAAGTGGTGTGTCCTTATCCTTGAGTGCTTCCTCAGCAGCTGCCATATCCATTGAACTGTGATGCTCTCCTGCAGAACTTTTCGGTGATGCTCCATATCCTGCATCTTCTACTGCCTTGATAATTGCTTCCGGTGATGCAGAGCCTTCCACTCCCATTGAATTGGTCAAAAGGCTGACCGAACAGCTCGTTACACCTTCTACCTTCGACACGGCTTTCTCCACACGGGCTGAGCATGCCGCACAACTCATGCCCGTTACCGTATATTGTTCCATGTATCAGTTCCTCCGTTCTTACTGTTTATTCTCAATTCCTGTTACCTTAAAATCAAGACGCTCTACCGCTTTGCGAAGATCTTCATCATCAAGCTCTCTGTCATATTCTACTACCGCAATCTTCTTACGCAGATTCACCATAGCCGATGCTCCATCAATCTTATTGATCTGACGTTCTACACTGTTCTTACAGTTATCACAGTGCATTCCATCAATATGAATAATCTTCTCACCAAGTTTCTGACCTGTCAGCACTTTCTTCTCTACCTTCTCATCACTGCCACCTCCGCCGCAGCATCCGCCTTCGCCTTTGAAATGTTTCATACTGCTGCGTACTGCAAAAAAGGCAATGACTACAATAACTACAATTACAATTATATTTCCCATATTCTCATCCTCCATCCATAAAATCCATGAGTTATTTCATCAGCTTCTGCAAAACTGTAACTAACTCATCTACCGTCTCTTCCCTGCCTTCCTTAATATCCTTCGTAACACAGGTCTTGATATGGTTGGCAAGCAATACCTTGTTAAAACTGTTAAGAGCTGCATTCACAGCTGCCACCTGCACCAGTATGTCCGTACAGTATGCATCCTTCTCTACCATGCCCTTAATGCCTCGCACCTGTCCCTCTATACGACTCAAGCGATTCAAAAGATCTTTATATTCCTTCTCAGAACGCTCCTTTGTCTTGTAACAGCAGCAACATTCTGAAGTTTCAGTAACTTCTCTGTCTTTTTCCACGAATCATGCTCCTTTCTTCTTCATTGCATGTGTATTATATACCCTATAGGGGTATATTTCAAGTATTAATTTTCTCAATAGTTATCAATAAGTCATAAAAGCAAAAAAGACAGGAACTGTCTGCTCCTGCCCTTTCATCTTATTTCATAGAATTTACTCTATCTTCTATGTTCTTATGGAAATTCATTACCTTATGAACATATTCCTCATTCATATACTCAGAATGTACAATAAAATCTGCGGTCGAACGATTATTTGCAATGGGAATATCATACACCTGTGCGATACGAAGCAGCGCCTTCACATCCGGGTCATGCGGCTGTGCCGCCAGAGGATCAGAGAAGAAAATAACCAAGTCAATCTTCCCCTCTACAATCTTCGCACCAATCTGCTGGTCTCCACCCAAAGGGCCACTGTTATATCCCTTCACCGGAAGTCCTGTCTTGTCAGCGATCATTCTCGCCGTTGTGCCCGTTCCACACAGGAAATGCCTCTGGAGAATATCCTTATTCTCACTGCACCACTCGATCATTTCCTTCTTCTTGCTGTCATGCGCAATCAATGCAATGTTCTTCTGTTTGGAGATTGTAAATGAAATAAATTCGTTATCCATAAGGTCATCCTTTCTATTTATCTTCAAGTGCTTTGGTAAGCTCTTGTATTTTCTTTTTCATTTCTTCAAGTTCAACTGCCTGCTGTGCAAGTATATCGTCTTTCTGTGCAAGCATATCTTCTTTTTGTGCAAGCATATCTTCTTTTTGTGCAAGCATACTCTCCTGTTGAATTATCTTATCACTTTGTTGTGCTATGGTATCATGCAGATATTTCTGCTCTAATTCATAATCCTCTCTATCTCTGCACCTTTCTCGCACATTAAAATCGGCATAGAGATCACATAACGTATTGGAAGCTTCTGTAAAATATTCATTGTCTTTCGCAATCATTTTCATTTCCTCCCAAGTTCTTGTCTTGAACAATTTCGCCCAAAAGTCAAGACTCCAGCTCTTATCCTCTTCGGTTGCCAGTTCTATATGTGATAAGTCTAACACATTTACAGCAAACTTGCTACTGTAAATCCTGTGATGTATTACATCCATTAATAAATTCCTGGAATAGAAAATTGGCTGTTCCTCAAGAGGTGAAAAATTCAGGATTCCAATATGGATTGCTGGTTTCGTATCTATATACTGGTCGCCTTTCTGTAAATTGTTATACATACGGCTCAAATATCCAATAGAACGCTCCGGCCAGTCATGACGGTTGACTACCTGCATTTCCAGATTGATTTGTTGATAACCATTTAAGACTGCCTTAATATCAAGTCGAAATTCCTTATCATGTATGGTTTCTCCTATTACAATAGGATTCGTAATTTCTACAGATAATATTTCCTCAGGTTTCACATGCAGTAAAGCACTTAGCAAACCTTTTAATGCTCTGTTGTTCTTTTGGAACAATGCACGAAACATGTAATCATTGGTCATGTTATATTCAATCTCGCCGGTTGCTTTTTCCAGTTCCGGGGTAAATTTCACTTTATTCATTAGTAATGTCCTTTTTCTGTAATTGTACTGGTCAAGCTTTTTTGTAACACTTTTGGCTAAAAAAATATCATTATTCGA
>OBLI01002798.1_pt1 | contig 14287 bp, 11 predicted proteins | sample 1519701 | NCBI WGS metagenome assembly OBLI01 (sample SAMEA3663005, study PRJEB22513) | pig gut metagenome | biome: pig gut; feature: pig-associated habitat; material: faeces | place: France | collected 2012 | reverse complement strand
CCATGCAGGGGCGCGGCGTGCGGGTCATCTACCAGCCGGTGGGCAAAACGACGTTTACCATCGGCGGCATCGAGACGTTTCAAGAAACCGCCCGCCGCAACCACCTTCGCGCCGTGACGAAGGTCACGAAGTTTGAGACCATCATCGCAACGGAACAGTTTGCCGCGGAAAGCGGATTTTCTGAGGGCGATGAATTGTGGGCGGTACAGCGTGTGCGTTATCTGGACGGAAAAGCACTGATTCTGGACATCAACTACTTTTTAAGGGAATTCGTACCCGGACTCACAGAGGAAATCGCATCCCATTCCATCTATGATTTTATTGAAAACGTGCTTGGAATGCAGATCATCACCAGCAAACGGCGCATCACGGTGGAACACGCAACTGCCCGTGATGAAAAGCTGCTGGATATGGACGGCTATGATTGCGTGGCAGTGGTGGTAAACCAGACCTTCAACTCGGACGGGATGCTGTTCGAGTACACCCAGTCCCGCCACCAACCGGACTATTTCTGCTTTCAGGACATTGCCACGCGGAAAAAGTGAGCGGCAGACACCCGGCGCAGGGGTATCCACCTGGGATTTTGCGCTGGGCCGGGGCTCCGGCAAAATGGGTTTTAGGGCGTCCCTGAATCAGAATCTGTTTTATAGATAGGGATGTGAGAAATGCACTGTCAAAGGTTGATGCCGATTCCAAGGATCACGAATAGGATCGCCAGACAGATGCAGCTTAACATTTATCTGGAGATGGCCCAAGGATAAAATAGAAGCAGTATGAAAGCCGCTCACCGTGCAGGTTTCCAGCATGGTGAGCGGCTTTTTACTACAAGTATGAGGAATCAAAGAAGTCTTTTCAGGTGATTCCCAAGCCCAGACAGATTCTTTCGATGGTTTCTAGAAAAGAATGGTCAAATTGGAGGAAAGGTCAATCCTGATGGAAACAGTCTTTATTCTCCTTGTCTATGCCATCGTCTATATCGGGAAGATATTGATAGAACACCTTTTTCTCAAGGACCCACCGGGCAAACAGCGCATATCCGGCAGGTGCCAGAAGGATCAGCGGCGGGCAGAATGCTGTCAGCAGGCCGAACGCAGCCAGCACCACCAAAAGCAGCAGACTTTTGTCAAAATGGAGCAATGCCATGGCACCGGACTGCAACACCGTCTTTTTGACCGGGTCGTCGAATCTTGCCGCATAGGCTGCGTTGTAGATCATCCAGGCCAGCCCACAGGTACTCAGCACCGTAAAAATGATCCAGAGATTACCCGTCGCTGCCTGTTGCCCCTTGAGGTAATGGGTCATAAAGCAGTCAGCCAGCAGAATGCTCTCCGGCACTGCCAGAGCAAGAAAGCTCAAAGTTGCCTGTCGGAAGCTCCGGCGGCAGGCCCGGAAAAATTCCTCGCTGACCGTTCCCCGGTCCTCAATCAGGGACTTGTTCACTGCATAATAGAGGGCTGTGCTGGAAATGCCCAAGGTAAACAGCGGCAGGCTTCCGATTAGCCACAGCAGGCTGAGAATCACCATATCCGCAACCCGGGTTAAGAAACGGAACAGAGGGGCATCCAGGTCGAAAAAGTCATTCATAGGGTATCACCTGGTTTACTTCTGGAGCACAAAGGCCTCATAGGGGCGCAGGGTCACAGCGCCGGTGAGAGCGGTGTCAGGATAATTGCCGATCAGGCGCCGGGCCCCCGCAAAATCAGCGGGAATTGTGAAGGCCGCGTCCTTGTCTGAGAAGTTGCAAGCGATCAGGTAGTTCTCGCCGGTCTCGGCCAGGGTACGCCGGTAGGCAAAGACCTGGGGGTCCTCCTCGGCCAGAAGCTGGAAGGAGCCGTAAATCAGCCCCAAATGGCTCTTGCGCAGGGTGATCATCTGCTTGTAGTAGTTGAGCACCGAGTCCGGGTCTTTTTCCTCGGCGGCGGCGTTGATGGCGGTATAGTTGGGGTTGACCTCAATCCAGGGGGTGCCGGTGGTAAAACCGGCGTTCGGGGAGTCGTCCCACTGGACCGGGGTGCGGGCGTTGTCCCGGCTGCGGAGGGCCAGGCACTCCATCATTTCGTCTGCAGAAATCAAGCCTGCGCCGGTCAGCTCCTTGAAGGCGTTGAGACTTTCGATATCCCGGTACTGGCTGAGATCTTTGAAATAGGCGTTGGTCATCCCCAGTTCATCGCCCTCATAGATGTAGGGAGTACCCTGCAGGCTCAGCAGGCAGGTGGCCAGCATCTTGGCGGAGAGGGGCGAGTCATCGCCCCAGCGGGATGCAGCCCGGGGCTGATCGTGGTTGTCCCAGAACAGGCTATTCCAGGCTTTGCCGTCCAGGCCGGTCTGCCAGTGACTGAGAATTTTCTTGAGCTGCATAAAATCGTAGCGCTGGGTGGTCCACTTGCCCAGGGGTCCGTCCCCAATGCTGACGTGCTCAAATTGGAAGACCATGTTCAGCTCCTTGCCGTCCAGCCCCGCATACTGGGGGGCGTTTTCCACCGTGGCACCGGGGGTCTCGCCCACCGTCATAATGTCGTATTTCGAGAGGACCCGCCGGTTCATCTCCTGCAAAAATTCATGGATGCGGGGCCCATTGACATAGTAGGAACCGCCATTGCCATACAGTCCGTGTTTCTCGCCATCCGGAAAGCGCTGGTCCTTGGAAATCATACTGATGACGTCCATCCGGAACCCGTCGATGCCCTTGTCAAACCACCAGGTCATCATGTTGAACACTTCGTTCCGGACTTTGGGGTTCTCCCAGTTCAGGTCGGGCTGCTTGGGGGAGAACAGGTGCAGGTAATACATATCGGTCTGGGGGTCGTATTTCCAGGCCGAGCCGCCGAAGCTGGCGCCCCAGTTGTTGGGCTCGTGGCCGTCTTTGCCCGGCTTCCAAATATAGTAGTCTCGGTAGGGGTTATCCACCGACTTGCTGCTCTCGATGAACCAGGGGTGCTCGTCCGAGGTGTGGTTGACCACCAGGTCCATCACAATGCGGATGCCCCGCTGATGGGCCTCGGCCAGCAGGGCATCGAAGTCCTCCATGGTGCCAAACCGGGGGTTGATGGCCCGGTAGTTGGAGATGTCGTAGCCGTTGTCATCCATGGGGGAGTCCATGATGGGGCACAGCCACAGCACATTGACCCCCAGATCCTTCAGGTAATCCAGCCGGGAACGGATGCCGTTCAGGTCTCCGATGCCGTCCCCGTCCGAGTCCTGGAAGCTGCTGGGGTAGATTTGGTATACGATGCTTTCTTTCCACCATTTGCGGTCCATGGCAATGCCTCCTTATTCTTCTGCGGGGATTGTGACCCCGTCGTCGTCGTAGCGGTCATAGCTGGCTCCGGGCCAGCCGATCATGGTGGCGGGGTCGATGCCGGCCACCGTCTGGGCGGGGTCCGCCACCGGGATGCAGGCGCCTTTGCGGATGAACAGGGGTACCTCGTTGAGGGCCACCTTCACAAAGTGGGTGCCGGCGGGGAGGACTTCCTGTGTGATGCGGCCCTCAGGGCCGAACTTGACAAACAGCATCTCCTCGGGCAGATACACCATCCGTCCGGTGGCGTTCTGGGTGTAGACCGGGGCAATCATCACCTCATTGCCCAGCATCAGCTGGTCCTCGGTCTGAAGGGCGATCTCGTCTTCGGGGTAGACGAAGGCCAGGGGCTTGAACAGCATATCGCCATTCAGCGCTGCCTTCATGTATTCGCTGTAGAGGTAGGGGATCAGCCGGTAGCGGGTCTCGATGACGCTGCGGAAGTCCTCGGGGCCCTCAAACTGGTAGAACTCCTGCCGGCGGGTGTCGCAGCCCGAGTGGTTGCGCATCAGGGGGGTGAACACCCCCAGCGCCAGCCACCGCAGCAGCAGATCCCGGCTGGTGTCGGCGTTGAAGCCACCCAGGTCGGCTCCCACATACAGGAAACCGCACATATTGAGGGAGGGCAGCATCTTGAGGTTCAGCAGCAGGTGGCTCCACCAGGAGTGGTTGTCGCCGGTCCAGACGCCGCCGTACCGGTGCATCCCGATGCAGGAAGACCGGGAGAACAGCAGAAATCGTTTGCCCGGGGCAATGCTGGCCAGCCCCTCCGAGGCGGCCCGGGTCATGTTGTAGCCGTAGAGGTTGTGGACCTGGTCGTGGCGGACCATTTTGCCGTCCACCTTGTGATAAAAGCGGGCGTAGTCTTCCGGCGCATTGGACAGATTGAACCAGCCGATGGCCTGGCCAAAATGATCGATGGTGCCGTCTTCATGGGGAACCGGCGGATGATCCAGCCGCTCGGCCAGCCCCTCCCGGGAGTAGAAGATGGCGGGCTCGTTCATGTCGTTCCAGAAGCCCTCGATGCCGCAGTCGGTCAGAGCCTTGTACTGGCTGCCGAACCAGGCCCGGGCCTCGGGGTTCAGCACGTCGGGGAAGTGGCTCCACCCCGGCCAGACGGTTCCCTCAAAATCGGTTCCGTCGGCCCGCTTGCAGAAGTAGCCCTTTTCCTTGCCCTCGTCGCAGACCGAATAGCCTGCTTCCTCCTTGACGCCGGCGTCGATGATGGGCACCAGCCGGACGCCCTGCTCTTTCATCTTGGATACAAAGCCGGAAAAATCGGGGAAATTCTCCGGGTTGACGGTGAAGTCCTTGTAGTGGTCCATGTAGTCGATGTCCATGTACACCATGTCCAGGGGAATGTGGGCCTGGCGGTGTTTGGCAACCACCTCTTCAAAGTCGGCCTGGGTCTTGTAGCCGTAGCGGCTCTGGCCAAAGCCAAAGGCAAATTTGGGCGGGATGTAGCTGCGGCCGATGATGGCCCGGAACTGCTTGACCACATCGCAGGCGCTGTCGCCGGTGATGACGTAAAGGGCCAGGTCGGCCCGCTCACAGGTGACTTCCAGCCAATCCCTGCGGGTGAAGCCGATGTCAAACCGAATCCGGGCGGGATAGTCGAAGAACAGCCCCAGATTCTGCTGGCCAGAGATCACGATGAAGTTGTGGGCGGCGTACATTCGCTGCTTGTTTTCGGTGTGGAGGCCGTCGTCCACATTGTCGCTGACGTAGACAAAGCCCCGTTTGTTGATGCCGCGGTTGGCTTCGCCCAGGCCGTAGACCCGGTCGCCCTCCGCCAGGGGGCAGGCAAAGCAGAAGCCGGACTCGCTGGTTTTGACCGTTCCCACAGGGGGTTCGCCTTGGCTTGCAGGGATTGGTGCGACCACCGATTCGGTGTCAAAGGGGACACCATAGAGATACTTTTGAATCATACCGTTCTCCCAAATAAAAGTGACTGAATGGTTGTTTTGTCAGAAAGAGCGCCCCGTCTCCGGAGCGCTCTGTCTGAAAGAATATAAATTAGCCCTTAACCGAGCCCACCACAATGCCGGAAACGAAGTACCGCTGCAGCAGGGGATAGATCAGCAGCAGCGGGATAACTGCAACAACGATCTTGGCTGCATTGAGGTTGGTGTTGCCCAGGGAGGCAGAATCCACCACGGCAGACAGATTGCCCTGCTTGATCAGATCTTCCACGTTGATCTGCAGACTCTGGATATAGGTCATCAGGGGATAATAGGTGGCTTTGGACATGTAGATCAGGCCGCTGTAGAAGTCGTTCCAGCTGCCCACAATGCTGAACAGGGATACGGTGGCCAGAACCGGCTTGGAAATGGGGATGAAGATCTTGGTCAGAACCTGGAGAGGGTTGGCGCCGTCAATGAAGGCGGCTTCCTCAAGCTCTTTGGGAACGGCAGCAAAGAAGTTCATCACCAGGATGACATTGAAGATGGGCACGGCTCCCGGCAAAACCAGGGCCCAGACGGTATTGAGCAGGCCGTAGGATTTGACAACCAGGAAGGTGGGGATCATGCCGCCGTTGAAAAGCATGGCAAAAATCATCAGGTTTGCATAGATGTTGCGGCCCCGGAACTGTGCGCTGGTTTTGGAGAGGGGATAAGCCATCAGTACGATCAGCACAAAGTTGATGATCAGGGCCAGCACAACCCGCTCCACCGAGATCAGGAAGGAGTGCCAGAACTGGGAGTCCTCCAGGATCTTCTCATAGGCTGCGGTGCTGAATCCCACCGGGATCAGCCCTACCATGTTGCCTTCCACTGCTGCAGAGGAGGAGAAGGAGATGGCGACAATGTTCAGCAGCGGCAGCAGACAGACTAGGCCCAGCAGAATAATAATGATGTAGATGATGACAGTGCGGAATTTATCAGCTTTCATTGCCGGACGGACCTCCTTAGAAAATTTTGCTGTCGGTGTACTTCTGAGCCAGCTTGTTGGCGCCGATCATCAGAACAAAGGCGATCACGGACTTCAAAAGGCCCACGGCGGTACCGAAGCTGTACTGCAGGCCCTGCAGGCCGACGCGGTACACATAGGTGTCCAGAATATCACCGGTGGCATAGACCGATGCGCTGTACAGGTTATAGACCTGATCGAAACCGGCGTTCAGGATGTTGCCCAGATTCATGACGGCCATCAGGACGATGGTGGTGCGGATGCCGGGCAGGGTGACATGCCAGACCTTTTTCCACCAGGTGGCGCCATCGATGGAAGCAGCCTCGTAAAGGGTCGAGTCGATGGAAGTGATGGCTGCCAGATAGACGATGGAGCCATAACCGAACTCTTTCCAGGTGTCGGTCAGGATCAGCAGGGGCTGGAACAGGGAGTTGCTGCCCAGCCAGTTCAGCGAGGTGCCCAGCATTGCGTTGATGGAGCCGTCCACGCTGAACAGATTCTTGACGACCAGAGCCAGCACAACCCAGGACAGGAAGTGAGGCAGGTAAACCACCGTCTGAACCGACTTTTTCAGGGTCCGGTTCTTGACCTCATTGAGCAGAATCGCAAAGGCGATGGACATGATGGTGGTCAAGACGATTTTGCCCAGGGCGATGATCAGGGTGTTGCGGAACAGCTCAAAGCTGTCTGGCATTTCGAACAGGTATTTGAAATGTTTGAGGCCCACAAAGTCAGAACCGAAAAACCCTTTGGCGGGTCTGTAGTCCTGAAAGGCCATGATGACGCCGAACATCGGAACAAAGTTGAACAGAATCAGGAAGATGAAACCAGGGAGCATCATGCCGTGGTAATACAGTTGATAGGCCTGGTTTGCGTGGCTCTTTTTGACCTGATTTTTCATCCGTTTCCACCCCCTTTGTTACTGTGCAAAGTATTCCTGGACTTCCTGGGCGATTGCGTCGCCGCCCAGACGCTTCCATTCGCTGACAAAGGTATCGAAATAATCGATGGGCTGTGCGCCGGTCACGATTGCCACATAGGCCTCCAGCTCGGTCTTGTCCAGGGTTGCCTTTTTCTGCTCGCTGGTGGGGGTGGTGGGGGGATACTTGGGGGTGATCCATTCGGCGTTGCCGTTCTTTTCCAGCGCATCGATGGATGCGCCCAGGCCGATGATGCGGGACTCATAGAAGTGCCAACCGCCCAGGGTTTCCTCAGTGACGTTCTGGGGATCCTTCAGGTAGTCCAGAATGGCCTGGGAAGAGCCTCTGTTCTCGGCAATGGTGGTTTCCTCAGGGGTCATCTCGCCGTTGATGACGGCCATATGCTCGGTGTAGTAAATGGAGGGATTGTTGGAGGGCAGGACTTCCATGTAATAGGGACGGCCCTCGTTGTGTCCGCCGGCGTTGATGTAGGCGATGACCTCCGGCGCGGTTTCCGCGGTGGCGCGGGCCAGATCGTCATAGAGGATGTTCAGCATTTCCACTGCCACCTGGGGATACTTGCAGTCCTTGCTGACCACCAGGAACCGCTCGGCGGCGTTTTCGTGGTAGGCGTGGACGATGCCGTTGTCATCGGCCACCGTATAGGCGATGTACTCGGCCTCCGGCACCAGGGCCTTGACGCTGCTCAGACGCCAGTCGGGGATATGCCATGCGCCAAAGACGATGCCCAGCTCGTTGTTGATCATCATGGCGTTGATGTCATCGGTGGTGCGGGTGCCGAACTGGGGATCCAGGATGCCCTCCTCGTACCACTCGTTCATCTTAGCCCAGGCAGCTTTGACTTCGGGCGCCAGGGTGGACCAGCTCATGGTGCCGTCGGGGTTTTCGATCCATCGGTCGATGTAGCCGCCCATGGCGTTGGCGATGCACATGGCATCGCCGATATCATTGCCGGAAAAAGCCATGCCCACGGTGCTGTTGCCGCCGCTTACGTTGGCGTCCACAAAGGCCCTGGCCACAGCGGCGATGTCATCCAGCGTGATGCACAGGTCGCCGTCGGGGTCGGGGTTGATGCCCAGCTTGTCCAGCCAGTCCTTGCGCATCCAGCACAGGACAGGGACGCTGTTGTCGGGGTTCGTGCCGGGAATACCCATCAGCCGGCCGTCAAAGGTTGCCATGCCCAGGCAGCGGCCGTCGTAGGAATCGTAGAGGCTCTTGATGTAGTCAGAGGCGTACTCCTCGTACACATCGGTCAGGTCATAGGTCAGGCCGTTGTTCACCATCTGGACAAAGGTGTCGTAGCTGTTGACGGTCAGGATGTCGGGCAGTTCGCCCGAGGCGACGCAGGTGGCCAGCTGGTTGGTGTAAGCGTCGCCGCCTGCTTCAAAGCTGTCCACCAGATCCACGTTGAGCTTGGATTCAATGTAACGGGTGTAGGCGTTGTCTTCAAAAGTCTGGCCTTCCGGGAACAGGGCAGCGGCAGAAGGTTCCGCAAAACGGCCCAGGGTGATGGTCAGGGTGTCCACATAGGCTCCGTTTTCGTCCTTGGCCACAGAAACGGCGGCAGATTCATCGCCGCCTCCGCAGGCGGTCAGTGCGGTGAGTGCGCAGGCAACGGTGGCAGCCTTCAAAAACGATCTGCGCGAAATCTTTCTCATGATAAAATCCTCCACGATGTTCAGTCAGATTTTCCGGAACTCGTTTTTTGTCTGCTCCATCCAGGATACAAAAAACAAATCCTCTTCCAGTTTGTATATGTCTCATTCTGACAGGCTGCGCAGCGTGTCTTTTTGACGAGCTCATTGTACAATACCGAAGAGGATTTGAAAAGGGTTTTGCGCAACGTTTCCTACGAAACTGATAAATACCACAAGAATTATTTGTGGGTTTTGTGCAGATCTTTTGACCAGGGCGCGGCGTTGGGGGTTGATTCGCACACCGAGTTGCGGCGGATCAGTTCAACAGGCTGAACGTAATTTTTACACTCCACCGGTTCCTGCCGAATCAGACGCACCAGCAGTTCCACGGCGGCCTCTGCTTTGGCCGGGACGTTCTGACGCACTGTCGTCAGAGGGGGATGCATGAGTTCTGCATAGATGCAGTCGTCAAACCCGGTGACGGAGACCTGCTCCGGCACCTGTATGCCGTGGTCCTGCAGATAATTCATCACTTCCGCCGCATCATAGTCAGAGGCCAGGGCCACAGCCCCGGCCTGGACAAAGCGATCCAAATAGTGGCCGTACATGACACGGCGCAGAGAAAGATCCTCGGGGAGAAGAATATGGCGCTCTTCTCCGCAGTCAATCCCGGCAGAGCGCATCTGATGCTGAAATCCTTTCCAGCGGTAATGGTCTGCGCCGGTATCACACTCGGCGGCAAAGATGGCCTGGGTGTACCCGTTGTCCAGCAGATACTTTGCCATCATGGCGCCGCCGCCGAAATCATCAGTCCCCACGTTGACGTAGTGGTACTCCGCCTCGGGATAGGTGTCAATCAGGACCATATATTTGTTGAGTTGCCTGCGCAGCTCCTTGTATTTCTTTTCGTCCAGTCCCAGGACGACAAGACCATCCACATTCCATCGGGAGGCAATCTCTGCCACCCGGTCCGTATTTTTGTCCTGGCCATTGATCAGCATGACATAATATCCGTTTCGATGGGCTGTCTCTTCTACACCAGACAGAAATTCTGCCACAAAGGTATCGCGCAGAGAAGGGATGCCGTGGATACAGCTGTAGCCCAGCACCAGTCCAATGATGCAGGACCCTTTGCGGGTCAGCTCACGGGAAGATGTATCCGGGACATAGCCCTCCTGGTTCAGAATTTCCGAAATTTTCCGGATCATTTCCTTGGAAACCTTTTTGGTGTTGCCGTGTAGCACATTGGACACTGTTGTCCGGCTTACACCAACTTGATCTGCAATATCCTGCAAACGCTTCATGGCTGTTCATACGCTCCCTGTTTGATCAGTTGAAACACAAACGGTTTTCAACGTAATCATAGCATATTCATACAGTAATTGCAATCCGAATGATCCTTTGATCTTCAATGAATTCTGAACTCAAATAAAGACTTTTTTGATATGAATACCCAGTAGTGCTTCATCATCTGTTTGCAGGATGATGAAAGCAAGAAAAATGCCTGCCTTTTCATAAGCCCGGCAGTTCATAAGCCCGGCAGAATGAATGCAGCATAATGAAAATCGTTTTGATAGAAAATTGTGTGGAACATTCTTCCAATTTCATCATTTATAAAGGAGATGGAGACTTATCCGTATTTTTACTTTGCGCACAAATGCGAAGTTATCGCAGGAAAAGCTTACTGAAGAACTTGGTGTTTCCCATCGACACCTTGGCGATCTTGAAAGGGGAAGTTCCAACGGTTCTGTAAAAATCCTGATTGATATTGCAGAATACTTCCATGTCAGTATGGATTATCTTCTTTTGGGCCGAGATCCTTCTAGGGATCCATTTCAAAATGAACTGCAAGCCGCTATAGATCATCTTGAAAAAATCAAAGGTCTTTTATAATCACTTCAACAAGAAACGTTCCTGCCAGTTTTACACCGACAAGAGCGTTTCTTGTGTTATTCAAAAACATCGGCAAGGGTAAGCAGCTGTACTTCTCCGCGTTCCTGTGCCTGAAGTAGTCCGTCCGTAAATCCGCCTTTCGAGAAAATGTAGTAGTGGTAATTTGTTCCTTTCCCAAAGACCGCTGCATATTCCCGAATCAGTTCCAGTTCGTCCAAACCGATTTTTTCATTGCGGTATTTGCAGGAGCCAATGATATAGTCATTGCCCTCAACCGGCGTTCCGACAATGTCGATCTGGATCTGCTTCTTTTTTTGAGGGTCAGTTCCCCACCACTGCCCGATCTCACTCAACTCGATAGGAAGATCATTCGCATAATAGAGCAAGTAGTCTTGGCACATCTTCTCAAAAATCAGGCCCATATAGTCCGGAAAATACTGTTTCACTGCATGAGGGTAGGTCTTTGCGATCCGCCCCGAATCAATAGCACTTGCATTGACCGGCACAAAACGGTACCAAAAACGAAAAAAATTGTCCGCCAGAAGATAGATCGTTTTTTTGCCCTGTTTCTCTGTGATCGGCGTTTCCTTTTTGACGATTCCAAGGTCTATCAGCGTCTTGAGATATTTTGCCACCACAGAGTTTTCTTCACCAACCTTCGTGGTGATATCATTCAGGCGAGAAGCCCCCTCTGCAATTGCCTTGATGATTGCATTATAAATTGCCGGCTCACGCAGCTCCTGCTTTAACAGGTTGGCCGGTTCCTCATAGAGGTAGCTGGAACGGTCAAACAAGTTTTCCATCAGTGCTTCATCTACGCTGTCCCGAACATCCAATTTGTTGATATAATGCGGAACGCCGCCTGTAATGCCATAAATCAGGGCGTTATCTTCCTCGGACAGATTCGGATGGAATACCGCTGTTTCCTTGTAATCCAGCGGCATGATCTTGAATTGCGCTGTTCTGCGCCCATACAGAGGGCTTTCTTTGCCCAAGACCTGACTTTCCATAAAACTCATGGACGAGCCACACAGGATCAGGTACATTTGGGAATCCGTCCATTTATGGTCGATGATGTGCTGAAGCATTGCGGAAATAGCGGGTTTAGCCTTTGCAAGATAAGGGTACTCATCAATCACAAATACGATCCGCTGCTCTTTGGAGAGAGCTGTCAGTTCGTCCAATGCTGCATCGTAGGTTGTAAATTCCGGAGATGATTCTGCATTGGGTCGTTCAAAACTCATGATTGCCTTGGACAGGGCTTCCAGATTTTCTTTTCCGGTCGTATTCAAGGCAGAGAAAAAAATGGTCGGTTTGTCCTTGCAGAATTCATTGATCAGCGCAGTTTTTCCAACACGGCGTCTGCCGTAAATGACAACGCATTCAAACTTTCCATTCTCATATCGTTTGTTTAACTTCCGAAGTTCCTCATCGCGGCAGTAAAATCGGCTCATTTCGTTCCCTCCCCAAAATGTATCTATCAAATTTATATACTCGTAAGTTAGTTTCTTACGAGTATAATACTTCATTTCTTACATAAAGTCAAGAAATATATTTTTGACGGCTCATCGAGAAACAAAAACGATACCTCCTATTTTCCTCAAAAAGCGAATTTCATTAGCAGAATTTTCGGTTTCAGCTAATAAAATCAGGTTCCCAGCTAATGAAGCCCCATAAAGCACCTTTTGAACTCTGTTTCCCGGCTCTCTGCTAAAATTGGTAGCCGCTTTTCTGTAAATCCATGTAAATACAAGATAATCTGTGTAAATCTATTTTCCACATCTTTGCGCCGAGAACGCAAGAAAAAGGGCTGCTGCACTGGCTTCTATCCTTGTGCAACAGCCCCATCTTTCGTTTTCTTCAAAAAGCAGGATCCTGCGAAACCGCAGAGCAGGCCGGTTCCATCACTTGCCAAGATGCCAGATGTCGCGGTCGTACTCGGCAATGGTGCGGTCGGAGGAGAACAGGCCCGCTTTGGCGATGTTCACCAGACACTTGCGCCGCCAGCCCATGGGGTTGCAGGCGTAGTCGCTGAGGGCCTGCCCCTTGCGCACGACGTATGCGTTGAAGTCCGGCAGGGTCTGGAACCAGTCCTTGTGGATCAATTCGTCGTGCAGGCGGGTCAGATTTTCGGCGTGACCCGCAGCCAGCATCTTCGGCCCGGTGAGGAACTCGATGGCGCGGCGGATATTGGCATCGCTCTCCACCCACTGGGCGTCTGGCCGAAGATATAGATGTTCTCTTCCCCGACCTGCTGGCTGATCTCCACGTTGGCACCGTCCATGGTGCCCAGGGTCAGCGCACCGTTCAGCATGAACTTCATGTTGCCGGTGCCGGAAGCCTCCTTGGAGGCAAGGCTGATCTGCTCGGACAGGTCGCAGGCCGGTATGAGTTTTTCGGCAGCGGTGACGTTGTAGTTCTCCACAAAGACCACCTGCAGCCACTGGGACACCTCCGGGTCTGCGGCGATGACCTTGGACAGAGTCAGCAGAGCGTGGATGATGTCCTTTGCGATGGTATAGGCCGGTGCTGCCTTGGCACCAAAGATGCTCACCAGCGGGACAGCAGGCAGATGCCCTGCCTTGATCTCGTGGTACTGATGGATGAGGTACAGCAGATTCAGCTGCTGGCGCTTATACTCGTGCAGGCGCTTGGACTGGATATCGAACACGGCATCGGGGTTCACCGTTATCTTCTGGGTGCGCAGCAGCCACTCCGCCAGCGCCACCTTGTTGGTCTTTTTCACGGCGGTCAATTCGTTCAGCACGGTCTCGTCGTTGGCAAAGGCCAGCAGCTTTTCCAGCTCGGCGGCGTCCTTGCGGAAACCGGAGCCGATGTGCTGTTCCAGCGTAGCGGTCAGGCGCGGGTCGCACTCCAGCAGCCAGCGGCGGAAGGTGATGCCGTTGGTCTTGTTGTTGAACTTTTCCGGGTACAGCTCATAGAAGCCGTGCAGCTCGGAGTTTTTCAGGATCTCAGTGTGCAGCGCTGCCACACCGTTGGTGGAGTGGGTGAAGTGGATGTCCATATGCGCCATGTGCACCCGGTCGTCCTTGTCGATGATGGCAAGGCTCTCATCCTTGGTGCGGGTGCGGGCCAGAGCGTCCAGCTTTTCGATGATGGGCATGAGCTGCGGCACCACGGCATCCAGATAGGCGCGGGGCCACTTTTCCAGCGCCTCGGCCAGAATGGTGTGGTTGGTGTAGGCGCAGGTCTTGGTCACGATCTCCACGGCTTCCTCAAATTCGATGCCCCGCTCCCCCAGCAGCCGGATGAGTTCCGGGATGACCATGCTGGGGTGGGTGTCGTTGATCTGGATGGCGGCGTAGTCGGCCAGATCGTGGTAATTGCAGCCGCGGGCCGCACACTCAGCCAGAATGAGCTGGGCACCGGCAGAGACCATCAGATACTGCTGGTACACCCGCAGACGGCGGCCAGCCTCATCGGAATCGTCCGGGTAGAGGAAGAGGGTCAGGTTCTTGTCGATGGCGGTCTTGTCGAACGCGATGCCGTCATGGACGATGCTCTCGTCGATGGTGTCCAAATCGAACAGGTTCAGGGTGTTGGTGCGGCCCTCGTAGCCGGTGACGGCCAGCTTGTACAGCCGGGCG
>OBLI01002795.1_pt1 | contig 14296 bp, 12 predicted proteins | sample 1519701 | NCBI WGS metagenome assembly OBLI01 (sample SAMEA3663005, study PRJEB22513) | pig gut metagenome | biome: pig gut; feature: pig-associated habitat; material: faeces | place: France | collected 2012 | reverse complement strand
TCTTTCTGGTTCTAGCACTAGTGGCATTTTTGCCGGTGTTTTGTTGCTTGTAGTGTCACTAATGATATCAAAGGCATAGTTTTGCTTAAAAGTATTTAGCGCCATGTGAAGATGGCTAGTGTTTGTTGGCTTTGTATTTTTATCGCCTTTTACTACATATTCACCATTTGCTTTTTTTGAGATACTTATGAAAAAAGTGCTATTTTCAAAAGCAGTAAGAACTAAAAAATTCCCAGTATTCTTGCCATCTCTAAGCTCTTCAAAAGAGCTTTTAAACTCACAGCCGTTTATGCTGGCTGGGAATTCTAGTTTACTTAGTTTTTTACAAACGAAATTTGGCATTATTGTAACTCTACTTTGGCAGTTTTGCTTTTATCACTTTCCAAGCCGTATTCATCTATGGCTGAGACTTCATATTCATATTTTTGAGAGCTTTGAACATTGCTATCAAAGTAACGGGTATCATTTACTTCTATAGCCTCATTGCCTAGGTTTGAGCTTTTATAGATTATGTATTTTTGTGCTCTTGGGACTGGATTCCATGCTATATCAATGCCTCCGTTTGTATAAGATGACATTATTATATATGGTTGTTCTGGTGCGCTTAGGGTTGTTCCCTCTACGCTAGAGCTTGGCTTTTGCCCCTCTAAGCCACTAGCATCTACAGCTGTTACCTTATAAAATCTAGATGAACCATTTGCGCTTATATAATCATCATAGTTAGTTTCTTTTGTGGTGCCTAGCTTGGTTGCTGGCAAAAACTTTGAGCGAGAGCTGTAAATTACATAGTGGTCTATATCATCTTGGGCTGGGGCTTGCCAGCTTAGCGTGATTTTTTTAGGTTGGTTTAGGCTTGCGCTTAGATTTGTTACTGGTAGTGGTAGAGCCTTTGTAGTAGAGTTTTGCGCTCCACTTGGTTCGCCTAGCACACCATCACTTGATTTTGCCCTAACTCTGTAATCAAAGCTTTCTTCAGGTTTTAATCCGCTATCTATATACTCAGCACTTAGTCTGCCCTTTACTTCAGCGATTTTGCTCCAGTTATTTGTGCCTGCTTTGCTACGCTCTATTACATACGAACTTACCCTTAAATCCTCATGCGGAGACCAAATGATTTTGGCTCTTAAAGGCAGGTTTGTGATGACCTGAGTAAACTCCACAGCAGGAAAAGATGAGAGAGTTTGTATAGTGTAAATGCTGCCCATTTGAGAGTGAGCGCCGTCTTTGTCATAAGTGCTCATAGCATACTGATAGCTAGTGCTTGGCTCAAGCCCGGTATCTACATAGTGCGTGCTAAATCTATCTTTTATGGTTGCGATTTTTTGTAGTTCGCCGCCGTCTTTGGCACGGTATAGGTTGTATCCAGCGACTTTTGGATCTTCGCTTCTCTCCCACTCAAAGGCAATCTGTGTCATTTCACTAATTGTATTGAAATTTGAGATAGTAGCAAGCTCTGCATTTAGCGTCTCTTTCTTGCTTGCCTGCAAACTAGCTAAGGCACAGCCACTGATTAAAAGGCTCAAAGCAAGAAAGCACAAAGTTTTTAGTAAGTTTTTCATTTAAAGTCCTTGTATCCACACCAGTAAGTGCGGCAAAATCATCCTCTAAAGGTGCGCAAAAGCTCATCATTTGCCCTGTGCGTGGGTGTTTTAGCTCTAAAATATAGCCGTGTAAAAAAACTCTCATTATATCGCAAGAGCCCTTAAAACCATATAAAACATCGCCTAAAATATGGCGATTTATGCTAGATAAGTGAACTCTTATTTGATGCGTTCTGCCTGTAAAGAGCTTTGCTGCGATGATATTTGGCGTGTTTTTTTTAGGTGAGTTTTGCGAGTTTTGAACTTCATCTAAAAAAATATTGCAAAAGGCTGATTTTGCGTATTTTGCGCCGTTTTTGCCTAGCGGATAGATGGCCTTTTTTAGCCTGTTGTTTTCACATCTGCCAATGGCTCTTTCTACTACGCAATTTTGCTTAAGCGGCAAATCGCAAAGTGCGATATAGATGCGAGAAGCAGTCTTTTGCTGTAGCTGTGAGCTTAGCTGTGCGCTAGCAAAATCGCTTTTTGCTACGACCATTACGCCACTTGTATAGCGATCAAGCCTATGGACAATCCCGGCTCTAAACTCTCCACCAAGCGTGGCTAGCTGCCTGCCGCTTTGCTTTAAAAAATCCACCAAAGTACTCTCGCCTTTTAGCGAGCTAGCCTCGTGGACTACTAGCCCTGAGGGCTTTGAGATTACCAAAATATCATCATCTTCATAAATAATCTTGATTTTTTCAAAAAGCTCATTAGAAATTCTAGAATTCTCACTAGGAATTCTAGAATTCTCACTAGGAATTCTAGATTTTTTTACTAGCACTTCATCGTTTATTTTCAGTTTATAAGATGGCTTTAAAACAGCCTTTTTATTTACGCTTACAAGTCCTGCTTTTATCGCTGCTGCAATGCTAGAGCGAGATGCCCCAGGCAAAACCTCGCCTAAAAAGCTAGCCAAAAAACTATCAAGCCTTTGCGCATCATTACAGACGATTTTTTGAAATAAAACTTCATCACTCACAATAAAATCCTAAATTTTTGCTACAATTCTAGCTAGTTTTTTAGAATTTTTTGCTTTAAGGTAATAATTTTGATTTTGCTTGATAGAAGGCTTTGGTCACATTTTGATTTTATTTCGCCTTGTTTAATCATACCTATAATCATACTTTCGCATATGCTAATTAGCGATAGTAGCGATTTTTTGGCTAGCAAGCAGCTTGTATATTTTAGCTTTGGGGCGGTGGCTTTTTTGGCATTTTTCTTGCTGCCGCTGCGCAGGTTAGAGTGGCTGATACCACTTTTTTTCTGGTTTTGTGTGGTGCTGCTTGTGGGGGTTGAGTTTTTTGGCGTTAGCAAGCTTGGTGCAAAGCGCTGGCTAGAAATCCCTTTTGTGCATTTTACCATCCAGCCTAGCGAGATTATGAAACCAGCGTTTATAATGATGATTGCTTATCTTATTAAAAAGCGTCCGCCAGGCCCAGATGGCTATGGTATAAAAAGCTTTGTGAAATTTAGCTTTTATATTATGGTGCCTTTTGCGCTGATTTTAAAAGAACCTGACCTTGGTTCAGCGTTAATCTTGCTTATTAGTGGATATGGAATTTTGTTTTTAGTTGGCGTAGATAAGCGCATTTGGATCACGCTAGCAGCGATCATAGCTATCACTGCGCCGGTGCTTTATGATTACGGGCTTAGGGATTATCAAAAAAAGCGCATTGCTGATTTTTTGGGCGAGCCTAGCTATCAGGTGCGCCAAAGTGTGATTGCTATCGGCAATGGCGGACTTTGGGGCAAAAGCGAGGATGAGGCTACGCAAAGTAAATTTAAGTTTTTGCCGATTTCTACTAGCGATTTTATTTTTGCTTATACGATTGAGAGACACGGTTTTGTGGGTGCACTTGTGCTTTTGGGGCTTTATGGGGCGTTGATTGCGCATTTTTTATCCTTGGTGTGGCGTTTTAGGCGCGATCATTTTGCTAGTGGAGTTAGTGCTGGTATTGCGATGCTAATTTTTATTTATGTTAGCGTAAATGTGCTAATGACTATCGGCTTTGCGCCGGTGGTGGGTGTGCCGCTGCCGTTTTATAGCTATGGTGGCAGTAGTTTTATTACTTTTATGTGTCTTTTTGGGATAATGCAAAACTTAATTACATTTCGCTACGACCCTGAGTATAATAAGCTTTTAAAAATAAAATTTTAACTCTAGGGAATTCTAGTATCGTAGCTCTAGTGTGGCAAAAAATAGGCTCCAATTGTGCGGTGATTTTTTGTACTCGCAGCGTAGTGCTAGGGCTGTGTCTGCAGTAGCGGCTGGCGAAATTTCGTGCCGATTTTTTAAAGCGGTAGCCATAGAAAAACGCTGCGAAAGTTTTGCTAGAACAAGCTGGGCTACGCAAGTTGTGAGTACAGCCAAGCTTTTTAGTGCTTTTTGCTCAAAAATATTAGAGCCTGATTTTTACTGCCGCGTAGCTAAAAACCCTAAGGAATTCTAGAATTCCTAAATCTAGAATTCCCTAGAAAAATTCTAGAATTCCTAAAAACTAGAATTCCCTAGAATTCCTAAATCTAGAATTCTTTAGAAAAATTCTAGAATTCCTAAAATCTAGAATTCCCTAGAAAAATTCTAGAATTCCATAGAATTCCCTAGAATTCCTAAATTCTAGAATTCTCTAGAAAAATTCTAGAATTCCCTATTGAAATTCCAAAGCCTCTCTAATGGCAAAAACTTCTTTTAAGCTTTGCTTTAATTGCGCTGGTGTAAGCATGTTTGCCCCATCGCTTAGAGCGTCTTTTGGGCTTATGTGCGTTTCATAAAAAAACCCATCCACGCCCACAGCCGCAGCGCCCCTAGCCAAAATCGGTGCAAAGCTAGAATCTCCGCCGCTAGTCTCCCCAGCTCCTGCTGGCATCTGCACACTGTGAGTGGCATCATAGATTACAGGTGCATACTCACGCATTATAGCTAGGCTTCGCATATCTACTACTAAATTACCATAACCAAAGCTGCTGCCTCGCTCGCAAAGGCAGACTTTGTTCTCAAAGCAGATTTCATAGCTAGGTTCCTCTTTAATACCACGAGTTTCTAGCACTTTTTTTAGGCTGTGCTTCATGGCTTGTGGGGCTAGAAATTGACCTTTTTTTATGTTTATAAAAGCATCAGTCTTTGCAGCTGCTACAAGCAAGTCAGTCTGGCGGCATAAAAACGCTGGAATTTGTAAGGCATCAGCGACCTTTGATACAGGCGCAGCCTGGTAGCTTTCGTGGATATCTGTTAAAATCTTATAGCCAAATTTTTCTTTAACCTCGGCTAGTATCTGGCAGCCCTTTTCAAGTCCAGGACCACGAAAGCTTGAAATACTCGTGCGATTTGCTTTATCAAAGCTAGATTTAAAGTAAAAATTCACATTTGGTAAACTAGCAATTTCTCTTAGTTCTTCTGCCATTTGTAAAATAAAATCACGGCTTTCTATTACGCAAGGTCCAGCAATTAAAATCATTTTCTATCCTTTTATTTTTTTTGTGATTATAGTTTATTTTTGCTTAGCTAATAGCACGCCACTAAGTGCGATTACAAAAATTCCACAAAGTGCGATGAAATTTGGCAAAGCCTCACCCAAAAACAGCCCAAAAATCATAGCAAAAATAACATCGCTATAGCTAATACTAGCTATTATCCCAGCTTTTTTTGAAGCAGCAAAAGCCTTTGTAAGATAAAGCTGAAAATAATACCCACCAAGTGCCACAAGCGCTAGAAACAGCCACTCATAAGCATTTGGAAAACTAAATTTCACGCCTTTTAAAAGCCCACTACCCTTTGGATAAAGCTCGCCTAAAATCAGCAAAACCGCCATTAGTAAAGTCCCTGCTATCATGTATGAAAGCACGATTGAGTTTGCTTTGTAGTATTTGCGCAGCTCATGGACGCTTGCTAGTGCTGCGCCTGAGCACAGACCGCCTATGATACCAACAATATCAGTTAGCGCAAATCCACCGCTTGGCTGCGCTGTTAGAAAAAAGCCAACAAAGCCAAGCAAGATAGCAAACCAGCTAAGGGCTCGCAACTTTTGCGCAAAGAAAAATCCAGCAATCAAAGCTGTAAAAATCGGTGCTGTCTTGTAAAAAGCAAAAGCCATAGAAAGCCCAGCATTTGCGATATTATAAAAAAACGCAGCCATACCGCAAACGCCGATAAATCCACGAAATAAGAGCAACCACATATGCCCACCACGCAAAAAATCGCACTCACCGGCTTTTTTAATCGCCCAAAGCACGATAAAAAGCCCTATTAGATTGCGCCAAAAAACTATTTCAAAGCTATGAAGATTTTGACTTAAAATTTTAGCCAAAAATCCAAGGCAAGCATTGTAAAAACTAGCAATAAGCATATAATAAATGCCAAGGTGGCGAAGTAAAAATGGATTAAACTCTCTCATTATTTTTCTTTTGCTATTAAAAGTCCGCTAAATATGATCACGACTATACCAAGCAAGGCAAAGCCCATAGGTAAAGCATCGCCTAGTAAAACGCCTAAAATCATGCTAAATACGATATCAGCGTAGCTAACAGCAGCTGGAATTCCTGCTTTTCTAGTAGCTCTATAAGATTTTGTCATATATACTTGGTATATATAGCCTAGCAGCCCCACGCCAAGCGCTAAAAGCAGCCCAAAAGTATCAGGCATCACAAAAGCAGGCAAACTCTGGGTGTATTCGCCAAGTGCTAAAATAATAGCCATAGGGATAGTGCCAAAAATCATAAATGATAGTATTATCATATCAGCCGAGTAGTATTTTCGCATTTTTCGCACGCTAGTCATAGCAAGCCCCATACACACACCACCGCTAAGTCCTATTATGCTATCAATTAACCCCATATCTCCGCTTGGTTTCATTATAAAAACAATACCGATAAAACCTAGCAAAATCGCTACCCAGCCAAGCTTTGATAGTTTTTCTTTTAGCGCAAAATATGAAAAAACAGCTATAAAAATCGGTGCTGTTTTTTGAAAGGTAAAAGCCGTGCCAAGCTCGATGTGAGCGATATTATAAAAAAAGCAAAGAAGTCCAAGTGAACCAATAACCCCACGAAAAACAAAAAGCCATGGCGCACCACCTTTGCCAAAATTGCGGTGTCTATATAGCGCAGCTAGGATAAATGCTAATCCTATAATATTGCGAAATAGCACAATTTCTACGCTGCTTACTTGCTCGCTAAGTAGTTTTGAGGCAGCCCCCATTAAAGAAAACGCAAAACAAGCAATAAGCATGTAATAAACGCTTAAATGCCTGATAATAAATAATCTTAGAGTATTCATAGCCTTGCTTTTAAAAAATAAGCGCAATTTTAACATAAAGTTTTAAATTTATTCGTAAACTTAAGGAGAAAATTCATTTTTAAATATATTTTCAATAATTTTTTGCTAAAATGACAAAGCAAAATTTTTTACAGGTGAAAACATGAAGCACACACTACTTTTAGCAAGCGTACTTCTAGCTTTTATCGCATGTAGCGACAAAGAACTAGAGGAAAAAGAACGCTTAGCTCAAAGCGCTGTTCGTGGAAAAGTTCTTTTTGAGCAGTGCGTAGTCTGTCACGGAGAAAGAGCTGAAAAATCATATATGGAAGAAGTCCCACCAATCAAGCTTATAGACTATGGCATGAGAGCGCAAATGATGAAATCATATCGTGATGGCACTCTTGGCAAAAAGGGAATTTATGGTCTAGCTGACCTTAAAGGGGAGGTTATGCTGCGTCTTAGCGATCAAGACATGGCTGATATTGATGAGTATATCGAGAGTATGAAACTAGCCGATGAGGCTACGCAAGAGAACACAAAATAAAGAAAATAAATGAAAAAAATAGCAATTAGCCTAGGTGATCCAAACGGCATAGGCATAGAAATAGCTTTAAAAGCTCACGATGAAATTAAGCAATTTTGTAAGCCACTTTATTTTATAAATAAAGCCTTACTTCAAAGGGCAGCCAAACTGCTTGAATGTAGAATTCCTGATGATTTTATAACCTGTGAGTGTGGCAAGGACTTTGAGTTAAAACCAGGCAAGCTTAGCAAAAAAGCTGGCAAGTTTTCTTTTGTAAGCTTTGCAAACGCATTTTTAAATGTAAAAAATCATAAAGCAGACGCTCTTGTAACCTTGCCGATAAATAAACAAGCTTGGGCAAAAGCAGGTATTAAATACCACGGACACACAGAGGCACTAAGTGATTTTTGTAAGCGTGATGCTATTATGATGCTAGGTTGCGAGGAGCTTTTTGTAGGGCTTTTTACCGATCATCAGCCTTTAAAATCAGTCCCAAAAAGCGTTAAAAAAAAGGCATTAGCAAGATTTTTGTTAAGCTTTGCTAAAGCTAGTGGCTTTGATAAAATCGGCGTTTTGGGGCTAAATCCTCACGCAGGCGATGGTGGCATTTTAGGGCGTGAAGACGAAAAAATCGTAAAAGCCATAAAAATCGCAAACAAAGTTCTAGGCGCAAGGGTTTTTAGCGGTCCACTCGTGCCTGATGTAGCCTTTAATCCACTTGCGCTAAAAAGGACAAACCGCTTAGTAGCTATGTATCACGACCAAGCCTTAGCACCGCTAAAAGCTTTGTATTTTGATAGTGCTATAAATGTGAGCCTTGCTTTGCCTATTATCCGCACTAGCCCAGATCACGGCACGGCTTTTGATATCGCTTACAAGGGCTTTGTAAACATTACAAGCTATATAAATGCTGTAAAATACGCAGTAATACAAGCTAATAACAAAAAACGATCTAAGTAAAAAAGGAGGAAATTTTGAGTGCAGGCTTTTTAAAAGCAAAAGATAATGTTTTTGCTTTAATTTTCTTTATTATTTCAGTTTGTGCTTTTTTTGTTTGGGGCTATAACTATATACCTAGCAATCACTTATTGCTTTTCATGCTAGCTAGTGTTTTTGGTATTTTTATGGCTTTTAACATCGGTGGAAACGATGTGGCAAACAGCTTTGGAACAAGCGTGGGCGCTAAGACGCTTACAATCAAGCAAGCTTTAGTGATCGCTGCTGTTTTTGAACTAAGTGGTGCGATTTTTGCTGGTGGAGAAGTAACAAATACCATTAGAAGTGGAATTATTACCATTAGTGATAATGTGCCGCCTATGTCTTTTGCAGCTGTTATGATGGGGGCTTTGTTTAGTGCTGGTGCATGGCTGTTTATCGCTACGAAGTTTGGTATGCCAGTAAGTACTACTCACTCTATTGTTGGTGGTATTTGTGGTGCTGGAATTACTATGGGTATGATGCACTTTGGTGGCTGGGTGGAAACATCTGGGATGATAAATTGGAGCAAGGTTTTAAGCATCGTTGCTAGCTGGTTTATTAGCCCTGCGGCTGGACTTATTATAGCTTTTCTTATCTTTGGCTTTGTAAAAACAAAAATCATCACTCCAAGTGAGAAAAAATACGAACAAGTCCGTGAGCTAAAAAAAGAGCGTAAAACATACAAAAATCAATACTTCAAAGAACTTCGCTCTAAAAGCGAAGCCGAACAGCTTGCAACACTTAGAAAAATAGCTTCAGTAGATGATGATGACGAGGACGACCCAGAAATGTCAGTATCTACAAAAAGCGAGTATAGAAATCAAATCCGCAAGATGAAAAAAGCTGAAAAAGAAATAGATGTTGGCAGCCACATGAGATTAAATATCCCAATTGTAGCAGCTTGCGGTGCTATGGTTATTGCTTCATCTTTGCTATTTAAAGGACTTCAGCACCTAAACCTTGGCTTTAGCCTTTTTGAGACGCTTTGGATAATCTTTGTTATCGGGCTTTGTGCTTATCTTATTATCTTTGCGCTTGTAAATATGGTAAAAAGAGATAACCCTAAAAAAAGCATTAACCGCATTTTTGGCTGGTTTCAGATCTTTACGGCTTCAAGCTTTGCTTTTAGCCACGGTGCAAATGATATCGCAAACGCCATAGGTCCATTTGCAGCGATTTTGGATGTGTTAAAAACTAGCTCAATCAACTCAGAATCACCAATTCCATTTATCGCAATGGCTACCTTTGGTGTCTCTCTTGTAGTGGGGCTTTGGTTTTTAGGTAAAGAAGTTATCACAACAGTGGGTAATAAACTTGCAAATATCGAGCCTTCAACAGGATTTAGCGCAGAGCTAGCTAGTTCTATTGTTATCCTAGTAGCTACAAAAATGGGCTTGCCAATCAGCTCAACACATGTGCTAATCGGCGCAGTTTTAGGCATCGGCTTATACAACAAAAGCGCAAACTGGGCTATGCTAAAACCAATAGGTCTAGCGTGGGTTATCACAGTGCCAGCTGCTATGCTAGGCTCTGCGCTTTGCTACGCTGTTATTGCTTATTTAATGGGACTTGCGTAGCCAGGCTTGCGAAGAGAGCGATTAGGAATTCTAGAATTCCCAAGCCTTGTGTCATCCCCCGACCCCTTCGGGGGATCTCATCACAAATAATCTAGAATTCCTCATCTAGAATTCCTTATAAATTAACCACCATTAACCAAAGTTTATTATAATTTAGACATGAATACAAGTCAAAGTAGAGTTTATCTTATTTTTATCTGCATTGCGTTTTTTGCAGCTGTGTTTGCCGTCTTTACGCTCTACCGAGTAACGCTTGATCGCTCACTACCAAAGCTAAACACCTCAGATGAAGACACAGCTCTTAGAGGCGATATTATTACAAGCGATGGATTTAGCGTAGCAACAAGCCAAAAGCTCTACTCAGCTGTCGTAAACACTCGCAACATAGACCCAAACAAAAAAGAGCTTTTTATAAATTTATATAGCCTTTATAGCGGGGCTGATCCTAAAAAAGTAGAAAAAATTCTAAAGACTAAAGGCGCAGTCACGCTCTCAAAAGACCTAAATGCTAAAGAAGCAGCTCACCTTAGAGAACTAGCGCGCAAGCTTTATCGCAAAAAAGTCTTTATCCCCTATCAAGACCCAAAAACTGGCATAGTTACCACCCAAGGTCTAGATGTAACAGAAAGTGGCGAAAAACGCAGCTACATAGCAGGTGATACACTCACGCCACTAATAGGCTATACAAGCAAAAAACAAGAGGGCAAAATCACCAAAGCAAGCGGCGTAAAAGGTATAGAAAAGTTCTACGAAGACCAGCTTGATGATATCACAAACGAGAGTTTAAAAGGTCCAAGGGATCTCTCAAATACCATAATCCTCTCAGGCGAGAGCAAACTAAAACGCCGCAAAGACGGCTATAATGTAGTGCTAAACATAAATCTTCGCCTCCAACAAATGCTAGAAAAAATGATAGATGAACGAGCCAAAAGTCTAATCGCAAAAGAAATAGTTTTGGCTGTCATGGAGGCAAAAACAGGCAAACTTCTAGCCCTAGCATCAACCAAACGCTACAATCCAGGCGCAATCACACAAAAAGACTACGAAGCCCTAAACTCATCGGCTAGCGAGTATGCTTATGAAATGGGCTCAGTTATGAAGCCGATTATATTTTCACTTGCCTTACAAGAAAACAAAATAAATCCGCTTGAGAATATAAATGTCTACGGCGGCAAATATAAGCTAGGCACACGCACCATCACAGATAGCCACAAAGCAGATAGCCTAAGTGCCGAAGAAGTCATCGTTCAAAGCTCAAATATCGGTATGATAAATGTCATTGAGCGCCTTGATGATGTTAGCATTTACAATGGTCTGCGTAACTTCGGCTTTGCGCAAAAGACAGGCGTGGATCTAAGCTACGAGCAAACGGGCAAAATTCCGCAAATCAGTGACCTAAAAAACCGCACTTATAAGGCAACTTTAAGCTACGGCTATGGAATTCAAGCTACTTTTATGCAACTTCTAAGCGCGTATAATGCTATAAATAACGGCGGCGTGATGATGGAGCCAAGGCTATTTTCGCACCTTGAGCGTGATGCTAAAAAATACTTTTTACAAAGCGGCGAGCCAAAACAAGTGCTTAGCAAAGAAGCTGCTGATAAAATGCGAGCTATACTAGTAAAAGTAGTAGATAGCCCACGCGGCACAGGTAGAGCGGCAAGAATTCCAGGGCTAGTGCTAGGTGGCAAAACAGGCACCGCACACATTGCCACCACAGGCGGATATAGCGACAAGCGTTATAACGCAAGCTTTTTTGGCTTTGCTAGCGATGATGCGGGACGCAACTACACAATAGGCGTTTTGGTGCGAGAGCCGATGCGACCTTATCCTTATTATTTTGCTAGTTGGAGTGCTTTGCCAGTGTTTAAGCAAGCTGCTGAAATTCTAGTAGAAAACAACTATCTAAGTCCAAGCGAAGCCTTTAGCAGAAACAAAAACGACATCGCAGCTACAGCACTTGATTAAAAATCTAGAATTCCCTAAAATTCGTCATTGCGAGCGAAGCGAAGCAATCTCATTTATTAAACTTTGAACGAGATTGCTTCGTCGTTCGTTTCACTCACTCCTCGCAATGACGGAATTTCAGCAATGACGGAATTCTAGACGAAATTCTAGAATTCCTAATGCTTTTTAAGATTATAAATTATATTTATTGCTAAACTTGCCCAAATAAGCACAAAGCTAGCAAGTTTTAGCATGCCAAGTGGCTCATTATACAAAAAAATTGCCACCAAAAAGCTAATACTAGGGCTTAAATACTGAAAAAATCCCAGTGTGCTAAGGCGCAGGTATTTTGCCGCGCTATTAAAGGTTAGCAGCGGCAGTATGGTCACCACCCCGCTAAAAGCTAGCAAAAATCCTGTGCTATCAAAATCCAGCCTTGCTTCTCCCACGCTCCACAAATACAGCAAAAACCCAAGCGCAAAAGGTAAGGTAAGCATAGTCTCTACAAAAAGCCCATGTATGCTAGGCACTCGCACTTTTTTGCGAATTAGCCCATAAAAAGCAAAGCTTGCTGGCAGTATGAGCGAAATAAAAGGCAGGCTGCCAAGGTCGTAGATTTGAACGCAAATTGCGATAACTACGATAAAAAGCGAGATTTTGCTAGCCTTGCTAAGTCGTTCTTTTAAAAAAATAGCGCCAAGTAAAATGCTAAAAAGTGGATTTATAAAATATCCTAGACTGGTTTCTAGTATCTGCCCACGCTCCACCGCCCAGATGAAAACGCCCCAGTTAATGCTAATTAGTACGCCGCTTGCTAGTAGATTTAGAGCTACTTTTTTTAGAGAGAGCAGGCGAAAGACTTGGCGTAGTTTGCCACTAAAATAAAGCAAGGCAAAAAGAATAATCGCTGACCACACGATACGGTGAGCCAGCACCTGCACTGCGCCCACATCTGCTAAAAGCTTGAAATATACAGGAAAAACGCCCCACATAAAAAATGTGCTAAGCGCAAAGGCAATGCCTTTTTGCTCCTTATTCATTTTTTATCCTATTTGTGCTTTGCGTAGCTTATTATATAAGTAGCGCCTGAGTAGAGAGTAAGAGCCACCGCTATCCACAGCAGCAGCTCACCAAAGACCCACTGCATGGTCAAAAAACCCACAGCTATCATTTGAAAAGTAGTTTTTAGCTTGCCAGTAAAGTTAGCTTTGATGCTGATATTCTCACTTGCTAAGACCACACGAAAACCTGTTATAAAAAACTCACGCACAAGTATGATATAAACAGCCCAAACATTTGCCCTATCAATCATCGCAAGTCCCAAAAATGCGCCCAAAATCAGCATTTTATCAGCCAGCGGATCTAAAATCTCTCCAAGCTTAGTTCGCTGATCCCAAGCCCTAGCGATATAGCCATCAAAAAAATCGCTTATACTAGCAATGCTAAAAACAAGCGCAGCAAAATAATTTAGCCACGAAATCGCCCCAGCATCATCTGTGCTTTTTGTTTGAAGCAGTAAAAACAAAAACAAAGGCGCAAGTAATATCCTAATACTTGCTATTATGTTTGGTAGATTAAGGTTTTTCATTGTTTAGCTTTTATCTTTTAGATTAAAAAGCGAATTTTACTTTAAATTTTAGAATTTTGAGTAAAAAAATACGAAAAAATAAAAATTTTTTACGCATTAGCGCCTAGTCCATTTAAAGCTATTTTATATTTTTGTGCCAAAAGCGTGGAATTCTAGAATTCCTAAGACAAATAAAAAAAGGCTAGGAATTTTAGATTGGAATTCTAGAATTCCTAGCCCAAAGTTATGTTAGGCTTGCATCAGCTATGATGCCTACGCTAAACTACTGGAGTAGTCTCATAACGTTTTGTTGAATAGTATTTGCTTGGCTTAGAGCGTAGCTGCCAGATTGTGCTAGTAGGTTGTATTTGTTAAAGTTACTTGCTTCACTAGCAAAGTCTACATCACGGATTTGGCTCTCAGCTGCTTTTACATTTACTTGCGTAGTGCTAATATTATTTATAGTAGCTACGATTTGGTTTTGGACTGAGCCGATATCAGAGCGGATTCTATCAAGTTGTTTTTGAGCTGATTCAGCCACGCTAATCATAGCCTGCGCACCACCATAGGTTGTTACGCCGCTTAGTTGATCAGCGTAAGTACCAGCTGAGTAAGCTGAGCTAGAGAACTGACCAGCATGGAAGTAGCCCATAGCAGCCGCAGCTTTACCAGTTAAAATTCCAGTATTTAAATCAGCTAGAGTTACAGTAGCTGTTTGAGCCACAGAGTTTAGGACACCTGTTGACATACCTTTAGTTGCCACAGTATATGTACCAAGAACTTGATCTCCACCTGATAGACCTTTTATGCCTATAACTATATCTCTAGCATCTTCTCTTACAAGAGAAAGGCTACCTAGGATAGACT
>OBLI01002794.1_pt1 | contig 14296 bp, 10 predicted proteins | sample 1519701 | NCBI WGS metagenome assembly OBLI01 (sample SAMEA3663005, study PRJEB22513) | pig gut metagenome | biome: pig gut; feature: pig-associated habitat; material: faeces | place: France | collected 2012 | reverse complement strand
GAATGAAATCAGCCAGACGGGTATGCAATCCCATGTCAAACTCGTCCATCATAATACTCTTCTTGTTCTTTACCACATCCAATAGACGTATTAGAATCTGGAAAAGTTTTCTCGTGCCATCGGATTCTTCCATGTCCATGTCAAACATCACATCCTTTTGATTACGATGAAATGTTTTAAATTTCAAGACATCAACAAGTTTTACTTCAACTTGTCCCAATACTGCAGCAGGTGCATAAATTTGTTCTTTCCTTGCTTCAATATCGGTAATGTCTGTATCGCAGATTTCGAGAGCCTTTAGAATTACCTTTTTATAAGTATTAAAACTATCAAGAACCATCATTTCATTGACATTAACCAATCCGAGTAAGAACTGATTCATGAAATAACGATATAACTTTTGGGCAATCTCTCTGTTCATCGAACTTGCTCGACTCAGAAAAAGATTCTTGTTGCTTGTGTTCAAAACCACATCTGTTGGTTTGCTAAAAATACCTGTGCCAAAACTATATTGACCGTTAGTGTCACGGACAAAGACTTTTGCACGCCTACCAAAAGGATAATGGTATAAACTTTCTGAAAGAATACGATTCTTGGTCAATTCAAATGAGTATTCGTATTCCACATCATCACACACGAAATCAATCAAAAACTTGCTTGGCTTATTCAACCATCCGTCAAACTTGAATGGTTCAAAATTGAAAACCACTCCCTCATTGTTGAGGTGAGAATCCAAAATCAATCTACAACAGAAATTGATGGATTTCAGAATGTTTGATTTACCTGAAGCATTCGGACCAAACAACCCAACAGTTTTTAGAATAGGTACACCGTTCCACTCCATCACATTATGACTCAACTCCCGTGCAAGAGCAGTATTGATGTTTCCTGCTCTGAAGTCGATTCTTATTCTATCTCTAATAGAAAAGAAATTCTCAAATTCGATTTTTAATATCATTACATATTTGATTTTGTAGAATTGCTGCAAAACTAGCGATTTAATTTGGATTTACAAAGGTTTTAGAGTAATAACAGTAATAATATTGCTGCTTTTTTAACATTTATCAACCGAAACAAAGGTTTGAAGTGACATAAACGAATAAACTTCTCTCGTTAACTTTCGTTATCAAAATCTGCCATTATTGGCACTTTTTTATTTAGGAATACCTATAAAAGAGTTCTATTATCTCTTTCTTTGGCAAATTATCAGCAAATTAAATTATGCTCGAAGAGGAATGCGATTACATTGTTAAAAGACTTGTTTGTGCAAGTAATGACACCAAATACTTGATAATATCATCAAATTTTCACTACAAACGATAAAAATTAAGTGTATTCTGCTGGATTATGAATAATTATTTGTATTTTAGCCCTTGAACAAGAGAAAATAATCATGGCAAAATTAAATCGGATAAGAATCGTTCTAGCAGAACACGATCTGAACAACAAGTGGTTGGCAGATAAACTTGGAAAGGATCAGGCAACTATTTCCAAGTGGGTGACAAATACCACCCAGCCCAGCCTTGAAGCCCTCATTGCAATAGCAAATGCACTTGAAGTGTCTGTGCAGGAGTTGGTGAGACAGGAAGAATTCAATCAAGAGAAATAAGTCGAAATGACGAACGAAGCAAGAGCAGAGCTAAAGCTTGTTTAGGCTATGCCTTGCAAGAAGGAAGAAGACGAAGTCAAATGATAATAAAAGACGAAATACTAGAACTGCTGTGTATGGTCTCTTCAGTAGATGGCGTCACAAGTCTTGTCCCCTGTTCTGTCCCCAGTTTGTCCCCAGTTTGTCCCCAGTTGATGAATAGATTGTAAGAAGACGAATAGGAGTAAAATAGATACATAATATGAGCAATCAAGACATAACAAATCCGGATGATGAATCTCTTCATCGAGTTTGGCCAGTATAAAGCAACAGAACCAGCAGAGGTGATAGAATCTGTTCATGTTAATGAAATTGTGAAATGATAACACGTAAAGAAGTACGAGTTAAAAAAACACAGATTCTTTAACATGATAATGAAAACGAGTTAAGTTTTAACATAAAAGGAAACATAAAGATACAAGATGACGAACGAAACATATACAGGTCAGACAGACTGGCGCGTTGGAGGCGTGTCCAAGGCGTATCGTAGCGGAGTCGTTCCGTTGTCGTTCGAAGGTCGTAGCAAGGACGTAGATAAACGTAGAATAGGCGTTCGATAGTCTCTCGATAGGGCAAGAAGATGGTAAGAAGTAAGCAAGAATAAAAAAATAAAAAGAAGAAAGAATAATTGTAATGAACGTGATATCATTCTTTGCTGGTTGCGGAGGTCTTGACCTTGGTTTTGAAAAGGCTGGATTCCGGGTGGTTTGGGCTAATGAACTCGAACCGAGTGTTCATGCGACCTATGAAAAGAATCATCCTAATACAATTCTTTGCAAAGAAGATATAATTAGTGTTGCCCCCAAAGATGTGCCAGATTGTGACGGTTTCATTGGTGGTCCTCCTTGTCAGTCTTGGAGCGTAGCAGGTAAGCAACAGGGACTTGATGATAAGCGAGGCCTGTTGTTTCTCACCTACATCGGCATGATTAGGGCAAAGATGCCCAAGTTCTTTGTAATTGAGAATGTCAAGGGATTGCTCGATGAAAAGTTCAAGGATGTCTTTGAAACCTTCCTTGCTCAACTGGACGAGATTGGTTATGATGTGAAATATCGTTTGCTCGATGCCGTTGACTATGAGGTTCCCCAGAATCGTGAACGTGTGTTCCTAATTGGTTTCCGTCACGACTTGGGAATTGACTACCATTTCCCTCTGCCTTCAACTAACAATCCATTGACGCTAAAGGATGCCATAGGTGACATTACGGCAACCCCCATTCCATGTGAAGAGGTCGAGGTGATGACAGATTGCAACATCTATTACAACGGCAAGTTTGGGCCACATTATTATCGCGGAAATCGCCGCCGTAGCTGGGATAAGCCATCATTCACTATCCATGCTACAGGTTACAACATACCCCTGCATCCATCCTCGCCAAGCATGATTTATAATGCTCATGAGGATTGGTCGTTTATCAAGGGACGGTATCGTGAATACAGGCGTTTGACTGTGCGCGAATGTGCTAGAATACAAACCTTCCCTGATAGCTTTGAGATAGATTGTCCCAACATCATTGATGCCTATAAGATGATAGGCAATGCTGTGCCTGTAAGGATGGCGGAGATTCTGGCAACTTCTATCAAAGAGGCTATCGAGAAAGTTACCTCTGAACGCAAACAGCAACGTGGTGACATCAAGCCAGAAGATCGTGTACTGGTAGGCTTCTACAAGGGCTATCCCCATTGGAAAATCATCACTCACCAAGGCTTCTATTACGTCAGAGCTGATGGCCGCAAAGGAGCCATGAGCATCGAAGATTTGCTGCCTCTGCCCAGATTACTGCTGCTTCATTCTAACGACAGGATGCAACTATATGAGATGACAGACGTCGAGCCACGTTATTATGGCAAAGACTACATCCAGCGTCTTGGCTTTAAGCCATCTGGAGAAACTTACATTGGAGTTGGTTTCGATGCTTCATCTAAGTACAAGTTGAAAGATGTACACATCGATAAAGACAAGGTAAATTATAAAGAGCGTTTTGCGCCTTACATAACTACATATAAAGAATTGATAAGTACGAAAAATATGCCACTAAGATTTATAGATCTGTTTGCCGGGTTAGGAGGTTTCCACTTCGCATTAAGTGAATTGGGCCACAGATGCGTATTTGCTTCAGAATTGCGAGAAGATTTGCGTAAACTCTATCAAGTTAACTTTCCTGGTACACGCATAGAAGGAGATATTACAAAGATTCGCCCTGAGGACATTCCTGCTCACGATATTTTGTGTGCAGGTTTCCCTTGTCAGCCATTTAGCCAAGCAGGTAAAAGGCAAGGGTTCAATGATGAAAAAGATCGAGGCAACCTTTTTACGTATATCTGCAATATTTTGGAGTATCACCATCCCCAATATGTCATCCTCGAAAACGTTTCAAACTTGAAGGGGCACGATGGGGGAAACACCTGGAGAACAATACGACAGATGCTTGATAATCTTGACTATGAGGTAGCAGAACCGGCTATTCTATCTCCTCATGAGTGGGGTATTCCGCAGCATCGCCGTCGTATTTATATTGTTTGCAGATACCGTCAAAATGGCAACCTTGGGTACTTCAAGTTTCCTCTGCCACCAAAGAAAAAAAGTAGCAATATCAAACAAATCATAGATGAAGCGGAACCAGACTATATTAAATTGAAACCGGAAACCCGTGAACAATTGTCAATTTGGCAGGAGTTTATTGACCAAACGATTGCTCATGGTCAAAAGATACCTCGTTTCCCAATATGGGCAATGGAGTTTGGTGCAAACTATGAATATATCGACAAGGCACCAGCTTTCCAGACACTCAAGCAGCTAAGAGGCAAACGTGGTCACCTTGGAACTTTAATAGATGCTTCGACTAAAGAAGAATGTCTTTATAGTTTGCCCATCTATGCCCAAACGAATAAAAGTACGACTTTTCCTGACTGGAAAATCAGTTATATAAAACAGAATCGTGAGTTCTATCAAAAGAACAAGGAATGGCTTGACTCATGGCTTGCTAAGGTAAAGAATTACGAGAATAGCCATTTGAAGATGGAGTGGAATTGTGGAGATGACGCTTCTCCAACTCTTGAAGATAAGATAATTCAGTTTAGAGCTTCAGGCATCCGTGTGAAGTTGCCTACATTCTCGCCTGCTCTGAATTTGGTAGGAACACAAATTCCAATTTTCCCTTGGGTAAAACTACCAAAAGAAACGTTGCAACCAGGCGAACCTGATCACGGTCGATACATGACGCGCTGGGAAGCCGCCAAACTACAAGGTATGAAGAAATTGAGATTTGAAGGTGAGACCTTCGCACTTTCGGTGCCACGCTCGTTTGAGGCATTAGGCAATGCCGTAAATGTGACAATCGTAAAACATATTGCTAAAAACCTGATTGAAGAATGAATGACGGTAAAATATCAGTAGTAGACATCACGATAGGAGCCAACATGTATGGTCGTATTTCGGACATAACCAATACGCCATCACACGTATTAGCAGAGTTCGTTGACAATGCCATACAGTCTTATAAAGACAAAAAGGCTGAGTTGCAGTCGCAAGATTCTGATTACAAATTAAAAGTTGATATAACGTTTGAATGGGATCCTGAAGATAATAAGCGTGCGTCGAAGATAACTATAAGAGACAATGCAGGAGGTATTGGCGAAAGTAAATTCGTAGAAGCATTCAAATTAGCTCACACCCCAGATGACAATTCCGGTCTTAATGAGTTCGGAATGGGAATGAAGACTGCTGCCTTGTGGCTTGGCGAAGTATGGAGTGTGGAGAGTTCGGCTATAGGAGAGGATATTTCAAGAAAAATTGTTTTTGATTTGAATAATGTTATGGCAAATGAGTTAAAGACTTTACCCGTTACCCATAAGCCTGAATACACTAAAGAGCACTATACGCTTGTCACCATTTCTTCGCCAACAAAGAATGTCCCTTCGATAAAAAGTCTTCAAAAGATTAAGGACGAATTAGCCAGCATCTATAGAAAATATCTAAGAACTAATGAAATAGAAATAGTTGTCAATGACCAAAAATTAACTTTTGAAGATCCCACAATCTTATCAGCCCCATTCCACAAGAAACCAGGGACGCCAGAAGGTGATAAACTGTATTGGAGGAAAGATATAGATTTCCGTTTCGGGAAATATCGAGCTACGGGTTTCATAGCTATATTAAAAACCATTCAGCAAACTAAGAACGGTCTTGCTTTATTGCGCAGAGGACGTGTTGTCGTGGGTGCTGATACAGATGGAAGGTATTACCCTAAGGTGCTTTTTGGTGCCATGGGTAACTTTCGATTTAAACGCTTGTTCGGTGAATTAGAGTTAGAAGGCTTTGATGTCGCTTTTAACAAAAATGACATTCAAGACCGTGAAAATCTTGAAATGTTGATGGAGGCTTTAAAAAGTGAAATCCATATTAAAGAGTTTGATTTATTTACACAGGCAGAAAACTATCGAGAAGATGAAAGGGCCAAGCAGGTAAAGAAAATTGTAAGGGGACATAACACGTCGAAAGAAAAGAACCAAAAGATAGAGATAGTAACTCACCCTTCGCCTATTGTTCAACCTATACCACAACCTGTTATACCCGTTGAGCCGACGGTAATAGATGAGTATACAGATGTGTATGTGATTAATGGCATCCAATACACATTGAATGTGCAATTCGTTGAGAGCGGAAAAGATCTCGTATGGATAGCTATTGACAAAGCGAAAGATGGAGAAATAATTTGTAATATAAATACAAGCCATCCCTACTTCTCTCACTTTGGAAAACCAACACCTGCTATTATTGCTCTACTGAAAACAATAGCGATTGCAAAATATATTGCTCAAAAGAAAGGTAATGACTCTACTGGTGAAATGCTTGAAAACTTCAATCAATTAATTCTTAAAACAAAGGTATAAGGACTATGCAGAAGATTATCATCAACAATACTACAACTCCAGGTGAGAACGCGCATCCCTCTGTGCTTAACGAGGTTCAGATGGGAGAACACTTCAATGCCTTTGTTGAATCACAGAAGCAAGGCGTGAAACCTGATGGAAGCTATAGGCGCAAAGGTATTACCACCCTTGGTGCTGCTAATCTGCGGGAAGAGACGATGCATATTCTTTCGCATTGCAATCCTCATAACGCTACCAGCACCCCAGAGACCACACATCTTGTGGTTGGTTATGTGCAAAGCGGAAAAACCATGTCGTTTACAGGATTAACAGCGTTGGCACTCGACAATGGCTATCGCGTAGTCATCTATTTGGCTGGTACGAAGAATAACTTGTTGAACCAGACTGCCCAACGACTGGAAAAGGACTTGATAGGAAAGAATGGTCAGAACAAGGATTATTATCGCTTGCATAAAGACCCAAATCCAGACGAGGCTGAGCAAATTGCAGGACACTTGTTCTTGTCAAGCCATCCTATTATTCTAATCCCCATCCTGAAGCATTGGAAGCATATTGATAAGTTGGTTCAGATTCTAACAGACCCTGACTTCAAGGATGCCATGGAGGGTGAAACAGTCCTAATCATTGACGATGAAGCAGATCAGGCTTCGCTTAACAGTTATGGTCGTAAGAATAGCAAAAGGGATGCTGATGGATTAACAGAAGAAGAACAGCAATCTAAGACCTATGAATCTATCCTGAAGATGAGAGCCGTATTGCCTGGCAACACGTATATCCAATATACAGCTACTCCGCAGGCGAACATTCTTATTAGTATGCAAGACCTATTGTCGCCAAAGAGTCATACGCTGCTAACTCCAGGCGAAGGCTATATTGGTGGCAAACTATATTTTGGCAAGGGGCAGAACCACGATTTGTTCAATGGCGCTCTTGTTCTCAACATTCCTGATAATGAAGTGTTCCACAAGAAAGCAAACCCGCTGAAACGAATGCCACAATCGCTGAAGGACGCTTTGATGCTTCACATCTTGGCAGTTGCCATTGTCGTTAAGTGTCTGCGTGTTGACGATGTGGAATATCTGTCGATGATGGTACACCCTGACAACACGAAGCAGTGGAACAAGAAATTTAAAGATTGGATAGATGCAGAACTGAAGAAGTGGCGCAAGCTACTTCGCAAACCAGATGGAGAAATTGACAAGGAGGAAATGATGACTCGTTTCGAGTCACTTTATCAGATGGCCGTTGGGTTCTATGATGAATATGAAAGACCATCGTTTGGCGAAATCAAAAAGTTCATCCCTGATGTTCTGAACGATTATAAGACTTACCTCGTCAATACTGATGCAGAGGCAGAAACAGAGATTGATTGGAATCGCTATAGTATGCATATTCTCGTGGGTGCAGAAATGCTGAATCGTGGTTTTACCGTTGAGAAGTTGGCCACCACCTATATGCCAAGATATACCAAGGGGCCATCCAATGCAGACACTATCCAGCAAAGATGCCGTTTCTTTGGTTACAAGAATGATTATATCAAGTCATGTAGAGTGTTTTTGCCCTCATGGTCAGTTGCTGACTACATGGAATACATTACCCATGAAGAGGAACTTCGCTCTACTTTGGCATCATGTGACACATTGGCTCAGGCCGAACGCAAGATATTACTATCACCACACCTAAAGCCAACACGCTCCAATGTGTTGCCAATATCTGTAGTCAACACCAAGTTGAAAGGTATGCATGGAATGCAGGCATTTGAGAGCAAGGAGCGCATCGAAGCAAATGATAAGGTTGTTAGTGCATTCTTAGCTGCGCACGAAAACGACTTTGAAGTTCGCAAGGAATATACGACTGCTGATCGTACCCATAGATGGATGAAACTACCTGTTGAAGATGCTATTGAGTTCTTAGACTCTTTCCGTTTTGGCAATTATCAGGATGTAGCTCGCAAGGCTGCTACAATCAGATATCTGCGCTATCTTTCTGGTTCTGATAATCCAGATGCCTTGAAGTATGTCTATTTCATCCAGATGGCCTATGCTGCTCCTATTCGAAAACGTTCGTTTGATAAAACAACGTTGCGACTTGCTGAAAATACGGCTCTGTTTGCTGGTCCAAGTTCTGCTGGAGATTCCACCAACTATCCTGGCGATAGCAAAATTTGTGGTGATGACTCTATTACTATCCAGTTGTACCATATCCATTTGGAGGGTGCTGAATTAGGTTTCCCTCATGAAGCGTATACGTTGGCTATTAACTATCCGGCACACTTGGCAATCAACTACTGTGAAAACGAGAAGACATTGCAGGAGGATGAGGAAGAGGACGATAACGATTAAAAGACAGACTATGCAGAGAAGTGAACAGTTTGAGCAATTGAAAGCCCTTCGCGAGGGCCAGTCTGAAGGAAGAGAGTTTACTGTCATTCCTTTGGAAGGCATGTTACATAAAGTGGGCGTGTCTGTAGAAGGCTATCCCAAGTTCTTTATTTGTACGAATGATACTGCGTCTTCTACCAAGAATACAACGCTGGAGATTCTTTCTGTGGAGTATAATCTGTCGTGTACATTCGTTGACGATAATGATTCTGAGACGCCTCACTTATTTACGGTCATTACGCTTCGCTCATTGGATATGACCCTCCAATCAGAATTTGTCGATATTGTGTTGATGATGCTTCAGCGACTACCAGAAATGCCATCTAAGCGAGAGATTGCTATTGAGGTAGAGAATTTGATTTCAATATTCTCAGCCATGTCCTGCCCTCCACGCAAACAGATTCAAGGATTGTGGGCAGAGTTGTTGGTTATAGAGCGTAGTCTGGTGCCAGAAACAGTTATTAAAGCTTGGCATGAGTCTCCATCATCAAAATATGATTTTACTTTGGGACGTGACAAGGTGGAAGTAAAAAGTACATCAGGCGAAGAACGTAAGCACCATTTCTCGTTAGATCAGTTGAATCCTTCACGTAATTCAAGATTGCTGATAGCATCTGTTATCGTCAGGGAATCTGGTCATGGTAATGGAGGCATGTCTGTTCGTGAACTCTATGATAATATATGTGCGAGAGTGTCTTCTGTTGATGCCCGAATGCACATATATCAGGTTATAGCTGAAACGATAGGCACAGACATGCACAAGTTGGAAAATGTGTTCTTTGACTACGTGGAAGCTTCAGACACCCTACGATTTTATGATGCTAATGAAGTGCCAGGCATCAGCAAAGATGGAATTATGCAAGGCGTTTCGAGTGTTGGTTTTAACAGCGACTTGACAGGAGTGGTTGACGTTCTAAGTCCAGAGTCTACATTCTCTGTTACAGATAGCCCATTGTTTAATAGTTTATTTAAGAAGTAGATATGGGAAAGTTGAGTGGTAAGGTTTTGATGGAAATCTTTGAGCAGGCGTTTAAAAATTCTGCCACCTATAAACGGCTGGATTCGGAACGCTGCAATCCTGGTCATATAATGTTTAATGGTGAAGAGTATTATGTGTATATCAAAAATCTCTCCCCTGCATATTTTGAAAACCCAGACGTATGGCGCGCTCAAATGACGGGTATTGATGCCCTGAAAGAAATTAAAGAGTCAAATGCTACTTTTGTACTTCTTGGTTTCGATTCAGATAACGATGTATATGCGACATGGAATCCTACTAAAGTTAAACAAAGAATTGGAACTGCAAGTAGCCCTTCGTTATATTCTCGCCTGTCATTGCAGCAAGAAGTGTCAAAAACAGGAGAAATCAGATCGATGACACTAAATAATGATTTACAGGTTCTGGTCTTTCCACTTGGTAGTTTGGTTGATGTTTTTTCAAGTCTAAATGAGTTCTTCCCTGATACATCCGATTATGTTGCAATGGGATCAAAGCGTAGGGTAGATGCAAATATGGCCTATAAGAAATTAACAAACATGCATCAACTTGATGATTTTGCAAAATACTTAATTTCAATAGGGATTTCCTCATCCGACATAAGTCAAATGTGTAGATCTGTAAAAAGCATTATTTCAAGCGGGGTTATCTCTTGGTACCGGAAAATTTTCCTTGCTCATGATTCAATAAGTGAATACAAAGAAGCTGCAGAGGAACTATTCTCACTTCAAAGTGTAAGGGATTTAGGATGGGATGATAGATATCGTGTACCCTTCCTTTCATACATTGATTTTCTTCAAAAGAAGCACTTCCCATCAACGTTTGAAGACGTGACGGATAAAAACGAAGATATAACTGAAGACCAAGAGATAGAAGTAGAAACTTCAGATGAAGAAAGAAACTGGGAATCTGATTACGAGGATGAATATGGGAATTTGGTAAAATTGATGAACCCTGAATTACTGAAACAACTTCGACCTTACCTTGATAAAGAGTATCCATCTTTGCCACCTGCATATAATATTATTGAAGATTTCTATCATAATAGATACCCTAAAATGCAGATGAAAGATTGGGGGCGGTTGATAAAAGAAATAGATTGGTCCAGGTGTAATGAAGACGGAATTATCCCCGAAGAAGTAAAAGCAAGTAAGAGAAAAACTCATATTCTACGTGTTGTTTTCCCTGATGGTCGCGTTGTTGAGGATAAGAATGTAAGTACAACTTATTGCGAATTTATAAAAGAAGTTGGAGCAGAAGAAATAAGCATTCTAGGAATATCTCATGCTGGAGTGAATATTGTGTCTAAAGAATTAGATTCTAAATATGCAAATTATCAGCGATATATTGGGGATGGCTGGTATGTTATGACCAATAGTTCCACGCCTATCAAATATCAGGATTTGCAAAAAATCATAGAAGAGTATGGACTTGACATTAGCGTTTCTTTAGTTTCACTTGATTCTTCAAATACGCCCTCTCTTCCTATTCCTAACGAAAAGAATGGCAAACGCGAGAAGATACGTGTTGTCTTCCCGGATGGGAGATGTATTCAACCCAAGAAGGTTCTTGAAGCATTAATTGAAGTCGTTAAATATGCAGGTGTAGAACGCGTTCGTTCCCTAAACATTATTTGTTGTGCAGATAATCTGATACTAAAGAATCCTGCTCCCCGTTACATCAATCCAAGTAAACCTGTTGGAGATGGTTGGCTATGTAATACCTGTTCAGATACTCGCACAAAATATGATCAAATAAAAACAATCTCTGATAAGCTAAGTCTTGATTTGGAGGTAGAACTTATATAATTATGGCAGCACTAAGATATTACTACTCGGATTCCATTACAACTTTTCTGTCTCGGAGCAATAACGAGATAGTAGGAGTGTTGACTCTGGCTTCGCAGCACGACATTAACGACGAGACATCGAAGTCGTGGGTGGAGGAGATTGAGACGATGCGCGAAGTACTGGCACCGTATGAAGGAAGGGGAAGTGTGTACTTTGAATATATTATTCCCCGAATGGGTAGACGCGTGGATGTGATTGCCGTTATTGATGGTATCGTCTTTGTATTGGAGTATAAGACTGCTGAACGGAAGTTCTCGCGTGAGGCGCTTGTGCAAGTGTGGGACTATGCTATTGACTTGAAGAATTTTCAGGAAGGTAGTTTGGAGAGGATATTGATTCCGATTCTGGTTGTCCCTTCGGAAAAAGGCTCTCGTTGTCAGACAGATTTGAAGCATTTCGGGGACTATGTGTATGAGCCGCTACAGGTGAATTCAAAGCGGCTGGCAGAGGCTATCGAAATGGCTCTTAGCACTGTTCACTATGATGTGGCGCCAACGCAAACCGATGACCAATGGGCCAAGAGCGGCTATTCGCCCACGCCTACTATTATTGAGGCGGCCATTGCGCTCTATGAAGAGAATACGGTTGAAGACATCACGAAGCATGGCGGAGATATCGACAAGGCATCTGTTGAACTTTGCAAGATTATAGACCATTGTAGGACAAACAACAGGAAAGCTATTTGTTTTATCACTGGCGTTCCTGGAGCAGGCAAGACACTCATAGGTCTCAATACGGCGATAGACCAATTCAATCGTGGCGAAAAGGCTGTGTATCTATCTGGCAACTTCCCTTTGGTAGAAGTGTTACAGGAAGCGTTGACTCGCGACTATGTGCGAAGGGACAAGAAACGTGCTAAGGATGAAGGCCGCAAGGCATGCACCAAAGCGGAGGCAAAGAGTAAAGTGAAGGCCTTCATCCAGATGATTCATCATTACCGTGACTTGTATCTGGAAGGGACTGAGGTGAAAGGAAAAAAGATAGTGCCCATAGAAGGATATTTCCAAAGTCATACGGACAAGGCTTATATTCCCGTGGAACATGTTGCCATATTTGACGAGGCGCAACGGGCCTGGACGAAGGAGGAGTTGCAGCGGTTTATGCGCGAGAAGAAGGGCATTCGCAATTTCCCATATTCGGAGCCTGAATATCTGATTTCGTGTATGGACAGACAGACGGACTGGGGACTTGTGGTGTGTCTGGTTGGTAATGGACAGGCCATCAACAAGGGTGAAGCAGGATTGACGGAATGGATAGAGTCTGTTCACAGGAGTTATCCCGGGTGGGATGTCTATATGTCGGACTATCTGATTGAATCGAAGGATATATCTGCGGAAGAGTTGTCGTTGATTAGCAAGCAGCTTATTCCGAAGGAGGACCTGCACCTGAAAATGTCGATGCGGTCGTTCCGGTCTGAGAAGGTGAGCATCTTTGTCAATCAGTTGTTGGCACTTCAGAAAGATGAGGCTGCGACCACATTGAAAGAACTGGAGAAATATCCAATCTTCCTTACTCGCAATCTTGATGCTGCAAAGCAATGGCTTCGCGATCATGCAAGAGGAAGTGAGAGGATGGGACTGTTGGCTAGCAGCAAGGCCGAGCGACTAAAGGCTATTGGCATCAATGTGCGTTATCAGCCGAACTTTGTTCATTGGTTCTTGGAAGACGACACGGACATCAGAAGCAGTAACTGTCTAGAAGATACATTGACAGAATTCAAAGTGCAGGGGCTTGAGATCGACTGGGCTTGTGTGACGTGGGATGCTGACCTGCGACTGAAGGAAGACTGGTCGTCGTGGCAGCATTTTCAACTACGGAGTGGTACAAAGTGGCAGAGAATCAATAAGGGTATCAACAAGGAATATCAGATAAATGCATACCGAGTATTACTGACCAGGGCCCGTCAAGGTATGATAATTGTCGTTCCTAATGGGGACGATGGCATTCCGCCAGACGAGACACGCAAACCTGAGTGGTACGATGGAATATATAATTACTTGAAGTCAATCGGGATTAAGGAGCTATGAAACAGATAGAAGTCGTAGCTGCGATTATTCGCAAAGATGATAAGATATTCGCCACACAGCGAGGATATGGCGAATGGAAGGACTGGTGGGAGTTTCCTGGCGGGAAGCTGGAGGCTGGAGAAACACCAGAGGAAGCTCTGAAGCGGGAGATTCACGAGGAACTATCTGCAGAGATCAGCGTGGATGAGTTCCTTTGTACTGTAGAGTATGACTATCCGCAGTTTCATCTTACCATGCATTGCTATCTTTGTTCACTGATGACAGATTCTCTACATCTGAATGAGCATGAGGCAGCAAAGTGGCTCACTAAGGATGAGTTGAATAGTGTAAAGTGGCTGCCTGCAGATGCGAAATTGATATCACATTTAAGATGTCTGAAGAAAAAGAGAAGATGCTGAATTGAGCAATAGAACAGAAATCGAAAACGTTAAAAAAACATATGAGCGAAAAGCAGAAATACATTGACTTTGAAGCTTACGAGCGTGTGGCAGAGCCACATAA
>OBLI01002793.1_pt1 | contig 14297 bp, 8 predicted proteins | sample 1519701 | NCBI WGS metagenome assembly OBLI01 (sample SAMEA3663005, study PRJEB22513) | pig gut metagenome | biome: pig gut; feature: pig-associated habitat; material: faeces | place: France | collected 2012 | reverse complement strand
ATGCAAGAATAGTTGTTGTAAGGGTACTAAAACAACTGTTATAAGGATGCAAGAATAGTTGTTGTAAGGGTACTAAAACAACTGTTATAAGGATGCAAGAACAGTTGTTATAACGGTACAAGAACAGCTGTTATAATGATGCAAGAATAACAAAACACGATATATGGAAAAACAAGACACGATAGTGCTGTCGCTGGTTAAGGATGACCGAGGCAAGGGACAGAAGGTCTGGACCACCAACATAGATAGGGTGATGGACAAGATCATCAAAGATGCTGATGATGATGCCATCGCCAATTTCAGGTTGGAGGTGAGAAACGGCGTTGCCAACTATAGTGCCGTGGACAACGGCAGATACCGTCTGTATGCCTCGGTACGCATGTGTAAAGATAATAATGGCGTCATGGGCATCACCGGACATACTGGTGTGCTGGTGCTCAATACCGTGCAAGTGGCAGACACAAAAATACTGGAACAATTGAAGATGGCCACCATCATGATGCCATCCACTATTGCTGCCTTCAACTCACTGAGCGGCAATCAGATAGTGATACTCGTAAGGATTTGCCTGCCAAACAGAGAAACACTCGATGACGAATCCGCAAGAGATCTCTTCTATACCAAGGCTTACCAGGAGGCAGCGGATATTTATTCAGGTCTACTGCATATTGATGTAGTGCCGGCAGGTATCAAAGACGGCAGTTCGCCAATGATGGCATGGTGCCACATGAGTGGTGATAAGAAACCTATCATCGCCGACTCCCCCACCCCAATGAAGATAGTCATGGACAGCACTATCGCTGAGATGCCAAGGCGTAATCGTATACAGGACGAAGACAACGAAACAAGCAGACTGGTAGAGTTTCTCGACGAGAGATTTGAACTGAGGTTCAACCGCGTGAAGCGCACAACGGAGTATCTCGATAAGTTGAGACCGCACTTGGGTTGGCGTGCCGCAGACTTGCGCTTCATCAATGGTGTTGCCATAGATGCAAGTCAGGCTGGCATCAAAGCACGACCCAAAGACGTGAGCATCTATCTCAACTCATCAAAGATAAAAATCAGCGACCCCACAGAGGAACTGCTCTACAACCTGCAGAAATGGGATGGCCACGACCATATCGGCGATATGGCCGACCGCGTGAAAACATCACTGCCGCAATGGAAGAAATGGTTCAGAATGTGGTTTTTGGGATTAGTGGCGCAATGGATGGGCTACAACTCACGGTTCGGAAATAGCATAGTGCCGCTGCTCATCTCACCACAGGGTTACCGCAAGTCTACATTCTGCCGACAACTGCTACCACCACAACTCAGATGGGGGTATCTCGACAACCTGAAATTCACTGACCAGAAGCAAGTTATGAATGCCATGACAGACCAGTTGCTCATAAACCTCGACGAGTTTAACAGCATATCAAAGAAGACACAGGAGGGTTTCCTCAAAAATACTATCCAACTGGCTGAAATAGCAATAAAACGACCATACGCCAGACATATAGAGCAGGAGCGACGACGAGCATCCTTCATAGCCACATCTAATATGACCGACGTGCTCAGCGACCCATCAGGCTCGCGACGATTCTTTGCCGTGGAGGTGACCGAACCTATTGATACCGACACAAAAATCAACTATGAGCAACTCTATGCGCAAGCCGTGGAGGCTGTGAGAAACGGAGAGCGCAGATGGTTTGACCAGAAAGATATTGACGAGGTGATGGCACACAACCGCAAGTATGCTATGCTGAGCAGTGCCGACATGTATTTCAATGACTATTTCGAAACTGCCGATGCTAACGATGAAGATGCCAAGAGACTGACTGCCACTGAGATATATGACTATATACGCAAACGAGCCGGTGCCTCGGCAGTGAACGAGAGCGTAAGGGCTTTTGGGCGCTATCTGTCGAACCTCACAGAGATCACAAAGGTGCACACCCGGCGCGGCACGGTATACATAGTGAAAGAAAGGAAGAAGGACTATGGAGGACAATAGCATTAGCAAAAAATGGTTTGTCGCCATAGTAACACCCAATACCGAACGGGCATGCGCAGCGCGACTCATGACCATACACCCCAACGTAGAGGCTTACGTGCCCGTACAGGTAGAAATGCGACGATGGCAAAGTAAGAAAAGCTTGCAGCAGGTGGAGCGGGTGCTCTGCCCATGCTATCTCTTTGTGAGGTGCACAGAGAGGGAGCGCAAGGACATCAAGAGCGACAAGACATGCTCGTTTATACTCCATTTCATGAAAGACCGCAGCAGGTGCGACTCGTTTGGCAATAGTATGTTTGCAGAGGTGCCCGACAGGCAGATGCTTGCGTTTATCAGAATGGTGGAAGACCAGCGAGAGGTGGTATTAGCAAAGCGTATCTTCTCGCGCGGCACAAAGGTCAGAGTGATACATGGCACCCTGAAAGGTGTGGAAGGTGTGCTCATAAGAAATGCCAAATCTGATAGTCAGGTTATCAGCGTGAGAATTGATCACGTGGGCTTTGCATCAATGACTATCAATCCCGATGAAGTTGAGATAATAGAATAGGGGGTGCGGCTATAGCCGCACCCCCTATTCTATTAGAAGTCAAGGATGATGACCTGACGCGGTTTGAGATTTACTTTGCCGCTGAGGTCGTGATACCTGCCCGTGAGGATATCTTTGGCACGTGTGGTAGTGCCAATCACTTCCTTATATCTGGCGGTATTGAGGTCTTTGGCTGTCTTGGTGCCATTGAGGATGGTCATCACGGTGCGTCCCTTATACTGTCGCGCTACGACATACACGCCATCTACGGGGATGAAATGGGTCTGCGAACCCTTGGTGATCACCTCATTACCCTTGCGCCAATGGAGCAGGCGGCGAAGCCAGTTAAACATGGCATTCTCGGCCTTGGTGCGCCCCTCGGCAGTAAAGGCACTGCGGGCATCGCCAGGGAAGCCACCGGGGAAGTCTTTGCGCACGTTTCCATCTGTAACGCTCTTGGTACCATTCATTAGCACCTCCGTACCGTAATAGAGTTGCGGGGTGCGATTGACGGTGAGCAGCAATGCCAATGCCTGTTTGAGTGCGAGGGTGTCGCGCCCATCGCCGAGGAAGCGGTCGGTATCATGATTCTCTATAAACGCCATGACATACGATGGGTTGGGATAGAGATAGTCATACACGAAACTATTATAAATACGATTGAAGCCCTTCCACCAGTCATCGGTCTCCTCATTCTTTGCCATGTTTATTTTCTCAAAGAAACTGAAGTCCATGACCGAAGGGAGATAGCTGTTTATTTTAGCAATCTTTGAGTTCTTCTGCCATGCAGCGGTATAAGCAGGCTCCGTTACCCATGTCTCGCCCACGGTATTGAAGTTAGGATATTCGAGGTATAGGCGTTTCATCCATCTTGCCATACCATCGGCATCGGCATAAGGGTATGTGTCCATACGTATGCCGTCGATACCTATTGTCTCTATCCACCATATACTATTTTGAATGAGGTAATCCATCACCCATGGCAGGCGTTGGTTGAGGTCGGGCATGGTGGGCACAAACCATCCGTCAACGGTTTCGCGCATGTCTACCTGACTGGCATAGGGGTCTACAACGGGAGTAAGCTTATAACTGGTTTGCAGATAACGGTTGTCCTTGCCCGCAGCCTCATCCACAGTGGCCGATGTCACCTTAGTGCCATCGGCGGCGGTGAGCCATTCGGGGGTGTTAAACCAGTCGTGTGTAGGCATGTCAGCCACCCAAGGATGCTCAAATCCGCAGTGGTTGAAGATCATGTCCATAACAATCTTCAGTCCCTTGGCATGGGCCTCATCGCAGAGGCGGCGGTATTCGTCATTGCTACCGAAGCGTGGGTCCACACGATAGTAGTTGGTGGTGGCATAACCATGATATGTACTGTTGCCGCCACGGTCGGGAGAGTTATTCTCGAGCACGGGAGTAAACCACAGGGCCGTCACTCCGAGGTCGTTGAAATAGTCGAGGTGCTGGCGTATGCCCTCGAGGTCGCCACCATGTCGGAGTGATGGTTGCGAGCGGTCGTTCTTATACTCGTTGAGACCCTTTATCTGGTCGTTGTCGGCACGTCCCGATGCAAAGCGGTCGGGCATGAGCATATAGAGCACGTCGGCATTAGAGAAGCCGCGGTGGTCTTCGCCTTTCATCTCGCGTGCTTTGAGGGAGTAGTCAACCTTTGTTTTCTTTTTCCCGTTGGCGAAGGTGAGGGTCATGGTGCCGGGTTGTGCATCCTTGATGTTCAGATACACGAGCAGATAGTTGGGACTATCGAGGCGCACCAGGCTGTCGATGCTCACGCCGGGGTAGTCGGTAGACACATCAGCCGTTTTGATATCCTTGCCATAAACCATGAGTTGGAGGTGCGGGTCGTGCATGCCTACAAACCAGTCAGTGGGTTCTATTCGGTCTATTTTTACTGCTTTCACTGCTGCATTCAATGTTAGTGTGGAGCCCAGCAAGAGGGCGATAAATAGTTTTTTCATAATTGCTTGTATAATATAATATGCTTTTTCCGCCATCTTGTCAGTTATGTACTATCAGAGCCTCCTGCGGACTCACGGTGAGCTGATGGCAGTCGCTGATGTGTGATATGCCTGAGAGGTTGATCATGCCACCCTCGCATACAGAGGTGTAGGATGAGCGCGGCACTGTGATGGTCTGCACTTTCTTGCTGGCATTCAACACTACGATGATATCCTTCCACGCATCACCATTGGCGTTGCCCTTGAGGCGGAAAGCAACCACGCAGTCGGGAGTGGTAAGAAACTCAAGATGACTGCGCACCATGTCGGCATCTGACATGCGGAAGGCTGGATGATTGCGGCGCAGCTCGGCCAGTCCTCGATAGTAGTCGAAGACCTGCGGATAGCGCTTGAGGTTATCCCAGTTGAGCACGTTGATACTGTCGGGCGAGCAATAGCTGTTGTGTACGCCCTTCTTATCGCGCAGCATCTCTTCGCCTGCGAGTATGAAGGGCACACCCTGCGATGTAAACACGGCGGTCTGTGCCAGCAGGTCGAGGCGTATGAGTTCGTCGGTGGTGATGCCTGGGATGCTTGCCTTCAACCTGTCTACGAGGCACATGTCGTCATGGCAACTCACATAGGCAATCATCTGCGCGGGCGAGTTTGTCCATGGCGCCTTACTGTAGTTTACCTTGGTGATGTCAATCTGCGGGTGACTGATGGCGCCCGTGATGCCGAAGCGTATGCTCTCCTCATGGCCTGGGATGGCAGCAAGGAAGGCACCCTTATGGTCGTCGCTGAACGGACCACGAATGGCATCGCGCATGTCATCGCAGAAGGCTCCTATGCGGTCGAGTTGGCGGGTGTTGGCTTTCATTGCCAGTTTGTCGGTGGGGTATGCACAATCGCCTGCGCTCCATCCCTCGCCATACATATAGATATTTGGATCTATGGTGTCGAGGGCGCGGCGTATGATGTTCATGGTTTCGATGTCGTGGATGCCCATGAGGTCGAAGCGGAATCCATCTATATGATACTCTTTGGCCCAATAGAGCACCGACTCGAGCATGAACTGGCGCATGAGGGGTTTCTCGCTGGCAGTCTCATTGCCGCAACCAGATCCGTTTGACTCTTTGCCATCGGCAGTAGTGCGGAAATAATATCCTGGATAGGTGAGATTGAAGTTGCTACCTTCTGTATTGAATGTATGATTATACACTACGTCGAGTATCACCCTGATGCCTGCCTTGTGCAGTGCCATAACCATCTGTTTGAACTCACGGATGCGCGCTTTCGGGCAGGCGGCATCGGTGGCATACGAACCCTCGGGCACGTTATAGTTGAGTGGGTCGTAACCCCAGTTATACTGTGCCTTGGTAGGTTGCGACTCATCCACGGAGGCGTAGTCGAACGATGGTAGTATGTGTACGGCATTGATGCCGAGTTGGCGCAGGTAATAGATGGATTTGGGTTCGGTGAGAGCCAGATACTTACCTTTGTATACAAGACCTGACGAGGGATCAACGGAGAAATCGCGATGGTGCATCTCGTATATCACCAAGTCGGTGGGCGACAGTGTCAGTGGACGCTCATCGCAGCACCACCCTTCGGGGTTGGTATCTGCCATGTCTATGATGGCGGCGCGCTTGCCGTTTACTCCCACTGCTTTGGCAAACACACCGGGTGTTTCGGCCATGGGTTGCTTGCCCGTCTGCACTTGGAAGGTATAGAACTTGCCTTTCAGGTCGCCCTTGATGTCGGCAGTCCAGAGGTCGCGGCCTGTGCGCTTCATCTTCACTGTCTGAATGCGCTCTCCTCCCGTGGCTTGTGTATAAATATGCACTTTGACACTCTTAGCCTTTGAGGGAGCATTGAGTCGGAATGAGGAGCCAGACTGTGAGTAGCGGAGCTCGTCGAAGGTCTCCTGTGCTCCTGCTATCATCGTAGTAGCTGCCAGCATAACGGATAATAGTATTTTCTTCATGTCGTGGATTTGTGAGAATGTTTTTTTATTTCTTTGCACATAGATGATGTAATGGGTTGATAACCATTATAATGCCTTGATGCTGATGGCGAAACCGCCGCCCTGAGCCTCATGAATCTTGAGGCACTGACCTTTCTTCACCGTTTTCTTGGTAATGGTGTAAGCTTTGGGGTTATGCTCATAGTGTGCATCTTTGGCATCGGCATAGATGGTAGCCTCATATTTGCGTCCCTTGTCGAGGAAGTCGAGGTTTACGATGGCTGTACGTGCATCTGCATTGGTCTTGCCGCCCACAAACCAGTTGTCGGATTTCTTATCCTTGCGTGCCACGGTGATAAAGCGTGCGGGGTCGGCCTCGAGATAGCGTGAGTCGCTCCAGTCGCAGGGCACATCGCGGATAAACTGGAAGGCATCCATGAAGCGCTCATAGTTTTCGGGCAGGTCGGCAGCCATCTGCAGTGGTGAATACATTACGAGGTATAGGGATAGTTGTCCGCAGAGTGTGGTATGCACAAAGCTTGTATTGTCGCTCCATGTGTTGAGTTGTGTCTCAAAGATTCCCGGGGTGTAGTCCATGGGTCCTCCCTGCAGTCTTGTGAAGGGCAGGATCACGGTGTGGGCGGGGTCGCTACCGCCGAATGCCTCATATTCGGTGCCTCGTGCGCTCTCGTTGCCCACGAGGTTGGGCCATGTGCGACATAGTCCTGTGGGTCGTGTGGCCTCATGGGCGTTTACCATGATATGATGCTTTGCCGCTTTCTCCACCACATACTGGTAGTGGTTGTTCATGAGTTGGCTGTAGTGATGCTCGCCGCGTGGTATCATGTCTCCCACATAGCCTGTCTTGACGGCATCATAACCATATTTATTCATGAGTTTGAATGCCTCGTCTATATGTCTTTCGTAGTTGAGTGCCGATGATGAGGTCTCGTGGTGCATCATGAGTTTGACACCCTTTGAGTGGGCATAGTCATTGAGCATCTTAATATCGAAATCGGGGTATGGGGTGACGAAATCAAACACGTCGAGTTTGGAATGGCCAAACCAGTCTTCCCAGCCTTCGTTCCATCCCTCTACGAGCACTTGGTCGAGACCATTGGCAGCGGCAAAGTCTATATATCTCTTTACCTGTTCGTTGTTGGCGCCATGCGTTCCGTTGGGTTTGCATTTCGAATAGTCGGTGGTGCCGAGATGCACAGAAGGCAGGTCGTTGGTATAGCTCCATGACTGTTTGCCTACTATCATGCTCCACCACACGCCGCAGTATTTGGTTGGGTGGATCCATGAGGTATCTTCTATCTTGCAGGGTTCGTTGAGGTTGAGGATGAGTTTGCACGACAGCATGTCGCGGGCGTCATCGCTCACCAATACCGTGCGCCAAGGGGTATTGAAAGGTGTCTGGACGAAACCCTTGTAACCTTTTGCATCGGGAGTGAGCCATGACTCAAACACCATAGTCGTGTCGTTGAGGTTTAGGTGCATGGTGGGGTAGTTGACGCATGCTGCTTCGTGGATGTTGATATACAGTCCATCGTCTGATTTCATCTGCAGGGCTGTCTGCACGCCAGTTTCTGAGAATACCGCCACTGAGGAGTTGCTCCAGTTGACAGCACTATTAAAGCGTTTACGAATGCCTGACAGGCGGGTCTCCTGGGTTTCCTGTTCTTGGGTTTCATAATCGCCTGGCAACCACCATGCTATATGGTCGCCAGCCATAGCAAACTGGGTGTGCTCTTCCTTGATAACGAAATAGTTGAGCGTTTGCTGTTGCGGGAACTCATACCTCAGTCCCATGCCATAGTCATACACGCGGAAGCGGATGGTGATGGCGCGGTTGGATGCTTCCTGCATGAGGTTGACAGCCAGTTCGGTATAGTTATTACGGATAGTGGATGTTTCGCCCCATACGGGTGTCCATGTTTCATCGAAGGATGTTGTTTTGGTGTCTATGACCTTAAAGCCATCCATGAGGTTTGTTTCTTTTTCGTTGCTCGAATATTTGGTTTTGGCAAGTTCGAGTCCGAGTTTGCTTGTTTTCACCACCTCCTTACCTTTATATGTCATCTGGTAGGTAGGCTCGCCCTTGGCAGTGAGGGCGAAATCGAGTTTTACGTTGCCATTTGGCGATACTGCCTGCTGAGCCATCGCGGCAAGGGGCAACAATGCGAATAATGATAATAATTGTCGTAGCATAGTTATTTTTTATTGTTTTATTGTATATAATATGCTCATCGCCCGCTCTGGCTTATGAGGGTGCGCACGGAATCATTGAACTCGTCTGCAGCCATGAGTTGCTCTATGGTGAGATGCATTCTATAACGCCAATAATGACGTGGGTTGGCGGGGATATTGATACGCTCGGCATCAGCATCGGGCAGACGCAGTTTCTCGTCGATGGCCATCCAGTCTTGCAAGGAGAGGAGGCAGAGCATGGATGGGCTGGTGAGATGGCGCGACACTATATCACGTGCCAGCCATCCTGCCAATGGGTGTGGTGCTAATCCCTGGCGGTGGAGCATAGAATTGAAGTAATCCTGCGTGCGACTCCAATCCTCATCCCACCACTGGCGCAGTGTTGACATGTCGTGTGTAGAGATTGTGCATACTGAGCGGTAGGGGTTTTGTGAGAGATGGCCGAAGCGCACGTTGCTGTCTTTGGGCATCGACTGTATCTCGAGACTGAGGATGCGCAGTTCGTTCATCACCCATGGCACACAGTCGGGCACCATGCCGAGGTCTTCGGCGCATACGAGCATGCGGGTGGCCTCGGTGAGCAGAGGTAGTTTCTTCATTGCCTCATGATACCAGAACTGGTTGTTGCGGCGATAGAAATAGTCGTTGTACAAACGGTTGAAGTTATACTTGTCTGTGTCGTGGAGCGACTCATAGACATAATCGAGTTGCACGGCGATGCGGGGATGGAACTTATTGGCATCCTTTCTGTCGCGTACGAAGAGCACATCGCTGATGAGCGCATAGAGTGAGTCGCGCATGGCTATGTCTTCTTCTGATGTGGCTCCATGGAAATGTGCTTCCACCTTACGCTGGGTGTCGAACTCGGCTTTCATCTCGTAATGGTCGCCGCAGGGGTTGAGGTATGTATCTTTAACCATCTGTGACTGCTGACCGAACATGCGGTCGAGCACCCAATCGGTGATGAAGGGGCGTGTGTAGAGGTCTTCATTGAAATAAAGACCGTATGACTGTATCTCGTCGCGACTCATGGCGAGGGCTGGAGAGAACTGGCCCAACAGTCCATGGACGGAGTGGATGGGGATCTCCCAGATGCGGAAGAAGCCGAGCACGTGGTCTATGCGGTAAGCATCGAAATATTCTGCCATCTTGCTGAACCGCTTCACCCACCATGAGCAACCATCGCTGAGCATCTCATCCCAGTTGTAGGTTGGGAATCCCCAGTTCTGACCATTGGTAGAGAACGCATCTGGGGGTGCTCCGGCTTGTCCGTTGAGGTTGAAATAGCGTGGTTCCACCCATGCTTCCACACCATCGCGACTGATGCCGATGGGTATGTCGCCCTTGAGTATCACCTTGCACTCCATGGCATGCTCATGCACGCGGCGCATCTGTTGGTCGAGATTGAACTGCACGAAATACCAGAATGCCACCTCTTTATATGCTGCGGTGCGACTATTGCTCATGTCTGCAATCTCTTTGGCTGTGAGATGATGATGGTCGGGCCACTGACTGAAGGTGGCGGTGCCGTAGAGGTCGCGGAAATGGCAGAAGGCGCCATAGGGCACAAGCCAATGGCTGTTGCGCTCGAAGAAGGCCTTGAAGGCTGCCTTGCGCATGGTCTGTGCTCCCGTCTCGGCATATAGTTGTCGTAAGTAACTGAGTTTGGCATCGTTGACACGCTCATAGTCTATCTGTGGCAGGGCGTTGAGTTCTGCCTGCAGGGCAGCAAAATGCTTGCGCTGCTCCTCATCCTTGAGTGGCGGCAACTGTCGCAGGTCTGTATACTGTGGATGCAGGGCATAGATGCTTATGCTGTTGTATGGGTATGAGTCCTGCCATGTATGGGTGATAGTGGTATCATTGATGGGCAGGATCTGCAGGGCACGCTGAGAGGTGGCCGCACACCAGTCTACCATCATGAAAAGGTCGCCGAAGTCGCCGACACCGAAGCTTCCCTCGGAACGGAGAGAGAACACGGGTATGACGGTGCCAGCACCCTTCCATGGATATACGGGCATGTATGCCTGTGGCAATTCCATCACCACTACCTCGCCCGCTGATATCTCGGGGATGATAAGGCAACGGTTCTGACCCGTCTCCCACATGGGGGTCACGTCATGCTCATCGTCGAGAGCCACAAACTTAAACTCTATGACGGGGCGTGACAGGCGCGTGGCATCGATGTTGACAACCCACTCGTTGGCATCGTGCTCACACATCTCTACGGCCTTGAGGGCTTCCCACTGACCCAGCAGGGGGTCGTCGCCGAGGATGGCGAGACGCTCATTGGAGCGCAGTTGCGGTGCCCTCACTTTCAGGCGCAGGGTTGTGGTGTAGTTGGTCTTGCGGCATGCTTTCTTGGTGTGCGACGATACGCACTCTGTGAATGCCGAACTGTAGAGATAGGAGTCGTTGGGTATGTCTATCCAGCGGTCATACACATTATATGTGTCGGCGCCGCTGCTTGCAAATGCCAACCTATGGGGCAGCACCAACCACTCATGGCGCGAGAGCACACCATTCTTCTCTACACTGTAATAATAGGTTATGTCTTTGGCATTGGCAACCTTGACAGAAGCGCGGCACTGCCAGTTCTCGCCATCGTTGGTATGCATCTTTATATGCTGTGGTATGCCCGTGCCATTGGCTTCAATGACATTGAGCACCAGTTCCTCGCCAAAGGAGGTGATATATGAAAGATTAAACAGAATATTCATAGTTGTAGTGTTTTATTATCGGTTATGAGTGATTATTTGTTTTTATCAGATGCTGTCTTGTCATCTACAATCATGGTGCAGAGGGTGCCTGCCACAAGCAGGATGCCTGCCACAAAGAGCATGTTGGCCTGAACGCTGCCCACAGTAGTGAGGATAAGGCCACCTAATGCTGCTGCCACAATCTGAGGCACACAGATGGTGCCATTAAACAAGCCTAAGTATACACCCATGTGACCATATCCCTCAAGGGCGTTGGTAACAAGGGCGAAGGGCATGGCGAGCATGGCTGCCCAGGCGCATCCTATCAGAAGATAGGGGATGAAGAGCACATATTGATTGTGGATGAAAGGTATCATGCAGAAGCCTGCGGCACCGAGAATGAGGCTGAGAGCATAGCCGAACTTGCGATTGGGAATCATTGCCAGCACCACTGCCCAGAGCACGCTGCCTATGGCCTGAACGGCAAAGAGCACGCCCACCCAGTTGCCTGCCAACTGATAGCCTGCTGAGGTCACATCGGTGGTATGCCAGCAGGTGTCGGCAATGGCTCCGTTGGTATAGGTCCACATATACATGAAGGCTGCCCAGCAGAAAAACTGCACCACGCCCACGGTCCAGAACGTGCGGGGGGCATTGAGGAGCAAACGGAGGATGTTTACTTTCTCTTCGTTGAGTGGTTTGTCCAAACCATGATACTTGGCATATTCCTCAGGGGGCATCTCCTTGACTTTCACCGAGGTATAGATAACGCAGAGAATGAGGATGGCAGCACCTATATAGAAGGAGTATATCACCGAGTCGGGCACAACACCCTTGGCTGCCACATTGCTGATGCCTATGAACGTGAAGAAGAAGGGGAACACATATCCTACCAAGCTGCCAGCATTGCAGAGGAAACTCTGAATGGAGTAAGCGAGAGTCTTCTGATGCTCATTGACCATATCACCGACAAGCATCTTAAAGGGTTGCATGGCCATGTTGATGCTCGTGTCGAGAAACATCAGCGAACAGAGACCAAAGATCATGGCAGTGCTCACAGCCATACCGAAAGAGCCGGCATTGGGCAGCAGACACATCACCAATACTGCTACCAAGGCTCCAAGGAAGAGGTAAGGGATGCGGCGACCCATGCGGCACCAGGTCTTGTCGCTTAGGGTGCCCACGATGGGTTGAACGATTATTCCCATCAGTGGGGGTAGGATCCAGAAATAGCTCAGCGAGTGTGGGTCGGCTCCTAAGGTGGCGAAGATGCGCGAGATATTGGCGCTCTGGAGGGCGTAGGCTATCTGCACACCAAAGAAACCGAAACTGAGGTTCCATAACGTGGAAAAGGGCAGGTCGGGCCTGGGCATTTTCACAACTTCTTTGTTTTCATTCTTTGTTTCCATGTTCTATCTTTGTTTTTTTAATCTTTTATCGAAATGAGTTCATCAGCGGGTGGTGCCCCGGATGACAAGACGGGTGCGCACCACACGGCGCTCCACCTTATCAAGAGGTATCACCTTCTCTACCTTGTCTATGAGAATGGCGGCAGCCTCTTCGCCAACCACACGGCCGCGCTGCTCTACGGTGGTGAGCATGGGGTCGCAGGCCTTGGCCCTGTCGCCATTGGTAAACCCGCATATTGACACATCCTCGGGCACACGAAATCCCATGCGCTTAACGGCATAGAGTATGCCCACAGCGGTATCGTCATTAACGGCAAAGAAGGCATCGGGGTGATCGGGAGCATTCATGATATCGGGGGTTATGGCCTCGGCATCGGCACGGTTGTCGCAGAAGTGCATCCATTCGGTGTTGGGCGACATGCCATGCTTGAGCAGGGCATCGCGATATCCATTGAAACGGTTTTTGGATATCTCGAGGGTCATGGGAGAACCATAGAAGGCTATGCGCTTGCAACCTGTTTCGATGAGGTGGCTGACAGCATTATAGGCTCCCTGATAGTCATCCACTACCACACGACTGGAGTTTACACCCGTGCATATACGGTCATAGAACACAAGGGGCAGGCCACGGTCGAGCAAACGCTGGAAATGGTCGAAATTGATGGTGTCTTTGGCTTGAGAAACAATGATGCCGCATACCTTATTCTCAAGGAATGACTGACAGATCTTAACTTCGCGCTCGTATTTCTCATTGCTCTGAGCCACCATGATACGATATCCACGGGCACGCGCTTCCTCTTCGATGCCCGATAGCACCGACGAGAAATAATAATGCACAAACTCGGGAATGATTACTCCTACTACCTTGGGCGAGCGCACCCTGCTATAGCGCAGCGACTCGGCAATGGCATTGGGAGAGAAATTATGCTCGCGGGCGTATGCCTGTATGGCTTCGCGTTTGGACGCACTTATACGGGGGGAATTGGCCAATGCCCTCGATACCGTAGCCACCGACACTCCCAGTGCCTTGGCTATGTCTTTCATCGTTAGTTGCGAGTCATTATTCATAGGTCATAAAGATTGTCGTTGCAAATATAGTGATTTGTTTTTACACTGCAATCACATAAACCACATAATTAATTTATATGTTGTGCAATCGTTTGTACAATACACTATTTCTAGACAAAAAAGCAAAGTTATTATATAATGTATACCTTTATATAATAATGTATACCTTTATATATAATAGTGCATACTTCTTTCTAATTCAAGTTTCGTAAGTTGAATCAGAGAATAAGCACAAGCGTTCAAGGCACGCCCCGAAGGGGCAACGAGCACATAGCCCAGGGCATCGCCCTGGGTATGATGAAGCGATGAAGTGCGCCCTGAAGGGGCAAAAGCATTATCGTGCAAGCGTTTATAGAGACGCTTTTGCCCTTTCAGGTAGGGTGTTCAAAACAGACGTCAAAAACCTACGCATTTTTTGCCTATAGTTTCACGTCGTTTGATAACCAAATTCGGGGAAAGGTTGA
>OBLI01002791.1_pt1 | contig 14300 bp, 14 predicted proteins | sample 1519701 | NCBI WGS metagenome assembly OBLI01 (sample SAMEA3663005, study PRJEB22513) | pig gut metagenome | biome: pig gut; feature: pig-associated habitat; material: faeces | place: France | collected 2012 | reverse complement strand
CTGACTGACCCAATTGTTTAAGACCAGGAATTTGACCGATAAGTTTTCCGATACCTCCAGCAAGTTTATTAGCCCATTCCCACGATTGCTTCATTATTCTACCAAAGGTATCACCCTCGGTATTCATCTGTTTCTGAACTGATTGCAGACCTTGCATCACAAGAGTTAACTGGGTGAACTTCTGTAATGATTTATCCAATTCCTCATTCTGACCACCGAACAATCCCTGAATACCCACACCAAGAGATGCAAGACCTGAGAAGCCTTGCATTACTGCAATAGTCTTTTTAAGACCAGTACTTCTTGCCATGAAAGCGTCAACTTCTCTTGTTGTTGCCATTATAGCCTTCTGTACCTTACCATAGGCGTTGATAGTATCTTTCCATTGTTTTGTACCTTGCTGACCTTCTAACGCTAATGCTCTCAATTGTTTCTGTAAACTTTCAGCAGCCTGGTCAACATCGTCAAAGTATTGTACAGAATCACCTACATTAATCTGTATCTTCTTGCTTAACTCATCATTAAGTCCTTTTGCGGCTTCTGTTGTTTCAGATAATTTATCTTCAAGTTCAGATACCTGTACTGCAATCTTCTTATACTCATCGGAATCCTGAGATAGACCACGCATTGAATCTTTTAATTCATTCAACGATCGGTTGGTTTCCTCTATCTGCTGTTGATATTCCTGAAACAGTGTTACAAGTTCCTTTGCACCAGAGGGATAATTACCTACATTTCTTCTGTAATCACCAGTGGACTGTTCTATACCTTTGACAAGTTCCCTTACACGAAGTAATTCATCAGCAGCCTTTCTCCATTCTTCCGTTCCCATTTCCTGAGAATTGAAAGTCTTCTGTAATTCCGAAAGATATGCTCTCTGACCTTGAAGTGTATTAGTGTACTCGCCATTGGCATCTCTCACACCAGTGGCTATCTGCTTCTGTATCTGTTCAACTTCTTTGTTTGCTTCTCTTATCTTGACAAGTTCCTGATACTGTTGCTGATACTCTGTCGTTACCATTGCAGCGTTCTTTGCCTGCTGTTGTGCAATCTGTTGCTGTAACTTGGCAAGAGCGTTCTGTTGCTGTGTCTGTTTCTCGACTTGTGAATCATTACCAGTATTTCCAGATACTTTTGTTTTGGTTGTATCGGGAGTATTACCTTGAACCTTAATATTAATCTTGGCGTTCTGTAATAATTTCAACTTCTCGTCAAGAGTGTTAAGTTCCTTGTTAAGAGATTTAACAGCATCAACGGTTTCTTGTAGTCCGTTGATTTTAATCTCAAATACTTTTTTATCTTGAGCCATTTTAATAATTTATTTAATTTATTTAAACATAAATTTACAGTTTCTTCATTGCTTTTATCTTGGTTGTATTGTTTCCGCTTGGGTCATATCCAGTTATGGAGCAAGTGTAATAAATATCGGAATTAATCTGAATAGGTGCGCCTTTCTTCAATAAGATATATTCATCAGGCGAGAGATAACATTCAAATTCAATCATATCTGATGATGTATATGCCGTTATATTGAAGTATCTTGTAAGCAATGTGTTATCATAATTTTTATAATTTAATGTGAAACCATCCTTTGTATTGATAGGAATAGAGGGATTAACAAAAGCATTATTAACTGTTTTAAACTGTACATCCATATTGACTGGCTGTCTGAACCACCATCTCTGTGGTAATCCCTTACCGTCTACTTTCATACTTTCCTCATACTTGTAATTCTCAATCATATATTCATCCTTGCTTATGATAGGCAACGATAAATTAATTACATTAAGAATTGTAGAACCGTCATCAGCATAATCGTTATACTTGAAATCAGCATACCAAGTATATGAATTGGTAAGTGTGACATCGCTTTCCTGAGCGTCCTCATTTGAAGTCAACTCAATTTTTTCAGAACCAACATCAGCATAGTCTTTCCAATTGTCATAATTAATTTCAGGATATGGAACACTATTATAAAAACCTGCTTCCTCATCGTCTATATTGTAATTAATTCGCATTGATGAGGGATAGTCAATAGGTTCAATCGTTATGTTCTTGTTGTATACTCTGTTATCAAGGTTAATAGGTGTCAGCATCCTTGTGAAGTCAATATAGTTTTTATTTAAATTGACATTATTGCCATTCTGCTGAACTGTTAAATTGAACGCTTTAATGAAATTATTTACAAAATCAGACTGTTTTACTTCCTTGTTGAGGAACTGTCCTAAATTCAATTGCTTATCAAATTTTGTGTCATTATTATAATTAAGGTCTGTTGCCATTAAATCTCCCATATTTGGAGAGTAAGCCTTTATTGATAGCTTGCCAGATACAATAGCGTCATATACTGGATGGTATTGCAATTCTCTATTAGGCCACTTGTCTTCAACATATGTGCCACCCTCATATTGTCTTCTCACTACCTTTAATGATAATAAGTCGTTTCTCTTCAACCATACAACACACGATAAGTGGCATTTCTTTTTAAATGCTCCGTTATCCTGAACCGAATCAAGAGCTGCACCAGGATAATTATTACTATTGAATGTCGTTGATTTCCAATTATATTCTGAATTTTCACCATCCCAGTTAACGCCATAATAACCACCACAGTTATATCTTGAATACATCTCTGTATCTACTTCAGAACTCCACGAATAACCGTTTTTGATTACTGCTGGGCAGTTACCAATTGATGAAAAACCTGCAATGAAATTAGGATTAGCGAGTTGGTCATAGCAAAGCATAAATCCTTGCTTGGGCATAAATCCCATATTGAAATCCTCAGGATCGGGAGTATCGGGGTCTGTCTCATAAACACCATAAGGTGCGATGGAACGACTGCCACGATAAGTTCCTGACCCCTGACCCATATTACCAGGTCTTCCACCGCCTGGGTCAGGTCTTCCACTACCTGTATTTGTACCAGTTGTATTAGTCTGTACTGTATTTGGTGCTTCGTGTGGATATACACTGTAAACTTTACCGTCAAATCCATGAATTAATTCTGTATCAGTGCAGTTTCTTACCAATTGTACTTCAACAGGCATACCTTCCCAAGAGTGTGCTACTGTCTTTTGAACTTGTTTTCCTCCCTCATAAAATAACGCTCCCTCTTGTGCTATATTTTGGGAAATATCAATATCTATATCCATTTCAATCTTATATGCACCGTCAGCAGGAATAACGATATAACCGTCACGATACAAATTGTCGTTGTTCTGACTAAATTCTGTGCCATACAATAATTTAATACCAGGTCTTTGGTCTGGGCTTTCCTTATTGAATTTGGATGCAATATCGAAAACGTCTGTTATTGATACCTGTGTGAAATTATAAGTCTTGCTTCCGTCTACATAACCTGCATAGTCATAAGGATAAGTCAAGTTATAACCCAATGATGAATGTGATGTATGGCCACTCGAAAATACTTTGCCATCTGCGTCCTGATATCGCCAAGAAGCACCAGTCCACATTTTGAAATTAACGTCTATTGCTCCCAGTAGCGGATTACCAATATTATAAACTGGTATCTGCTTATCCGCAAGATGTGTTGAGAGATAAATGTCCTTTGCAATATCATCTTCAAATATATCACCAGTTACATTATATCCTTTTTGTTCAAACATCTTTTTTATTAATTCAGTTAATTTCACTGACGGTGTGAATGTTTCAGCATACCATAAATTATATTTATCGAATAAATATTTTGAGGAATATGCGTTGTATTCATTTGCATAAGTTGCTCTTGGTTTCTTTTGGAATACACCATAGCAGACAAGAGGGAAATAGTAATTCGTTGTCATATCCTTATTAACTGAATCAATTGTATCTATTCCCTCATAAGGAACATACCAACTTATCTGATTCATTGTTGAATCACCGAATATGTCCTCAATCTTATTTACTTTAACTGAAACGAGATTACATTTAAACCTTGAATCTTCAATTGAAGCTATTTTTAATTGCCCTCTAAATATCTCATTGCCGTCACCATATACTACCGCCTCATATAATTTTGTAAATTTATTAACTTTTGATAATATATTTGCAAAATCAAATATTCTTGTATTCTTTGGTGTTATTGGAATATCAAATGAAAATGAATATTCTGCCTGTGTTGAACTAATCTTTGTAGGGTCATAGATAATATTATTCATCCTTAAATTTAAGGATTTCTCATTCTCTAATTCCACCATCTGATTATTGACAACAAGATTGACCTTATGATTTTTCTGTATCATTTATTTATCTATTTAATTCAATTATTAGAATGTATCTCCCATACTGTATTCATATTCCACTGTTGCTGTGTATATGTCATTAACCTGACTTTCCGTTATCTTCAAATCAGTTATCGTTATGAAGTATTTCTTACCATTTACATATGTCCATGCGTTTGATGAATTTTGAAGGTCAAAGAATATCCACGTTCCGTCCTTCTCGATGGAATGTGTTGATAATGAAACAGTTATAGTTACATCTTTATTATAAACTTTATTAAGTTGTGCAGTATCTTTATCATAGTAATCGAAAAGATTCTGCTGATAGTAATCCACTTTGGTTTTTCTTGTCTCTGTTCTTGTTCCTGTGAAATCGAAGAAAGATACACCACCATATGAATTAGTCCAATATACCCTCTGTATCTCGTCTGTGGCTTTGAGAGGTTTAATTACATTATATCTCAGTGTTCCTACATCAGGAATAACAATATCAATATAGAATGACTGATTAAGTAATGTCTGGTCAAGTGGTATTACTGGTGATGTCATACTATTGGTAAGATATATTGATGTGGTCGTTGACTTTATTGCAACATTGGCAGAATTGATGTAATTAACTTGGAAGTTGGCTGCTTGTGCTGTATTGTCAGGGAAAGGCACATATAATGTGAATTGTACTGAGGGTTGATATACATACAATACTGTATTGTTCAACTGTGATTTTGTTGAGCCTCTTGATACATTCTGTGCCAACTGTGTCGAGGGTACATTAATATAATTAAGTCCTTGGTTTACCATATATCCTGTTGTGAAATATATGTCCTTCATTATGCCAGTGAGTGTCAATATGTTATCGTTCATAATGTAGATATATAAGTTAACTTCGGATAATGTGTCATAGTCTGTTATTGCTGAGAACAAGGGGGATAAATCAAATGATACTTCTTCTCCGAATGCTTCTTTTGTTAATGTGGTTAAATAAGTTCCCATCTGATATGTGGTGTTTCCTATCTTGTCCTGTGTGGATGGATTATTTACTTGATAGACTTCCACAAGAACTTTATTCATTATTCCTTTTAAAAGATTTGATGATGAAGTTCCTGATGTAAATGATACCGTTGCGATATTGTTATCTATCAGTGTTCCCTCAATATTAAGGTCGAACTGCTTACCGTTGTTCTTTGCCATTATTGTGATTACTGGTGATAATGTACCGTCAGATGCCGTTGCAAGTGTGATGTCATAATTAAGAGGTAATGTATTTAATCCTCTCAGTGTCTCAACTAATTTATAAGCAACGATAGTCTTATCCGAATCGGAATTGGATAGATAGAATTTATTACCAGCAGCGTTTACAAGCGATAAGGTGGAAATTAATTTAACACCATTGATTATCAATGTGTATTCCTTTGTACTGGTTACTCTCGATAAATCTGATATTGTTATTGTTGCGGATGCTGGTGTACCGTTGTTGTTTTCCTTAATCTTCAGTATATTAGGCAATCTTGTGAACGATACAGTGTTCTTTGCATCCGTCATTCCATTATATGTTATATTCATAGTTAATTATTAAAATAAGCGTTTAAATCTTTTATAATTTCATTAAATAATTTATATGACAAATCGTTACTCCATTTCTCGTCAGTATTCTTGAATAACGTTGCGAGTATTGGCCTTGACCTGTGGCCGTCACGTTGTATCGCTCTTGCAATTACAAACGCTGTGCTTCTTATATTTTTATTCAAGGGTGCGATATGTTTCTTTACCAACCATTTCTGTATGACTGATATAGGAGGCATCTTGCCATAATTTTTAGGGCGTTCCCATTCGATAAATGTTATATAGAAATTAAATAATGTATCAATAATTATATCTTCTCCTTCCTCTCTGAAACTCCAATCAATCTGTTTGTACAGATCGGAATTTTTAAGAGTATTAGTTCCTGTCTTTTCGTTTATACCGACATTGGAAGCCATTATCTTTCTGGCTTCCTCCACAATATCCTCTGCAAAAGATTTAATTATTTTTGCTAATTCCACTTCCATTATCTTTTATTTTTAGGTAATCTTATTGGCTGTAATACAAGTTCATTACTCTTTGTATCAGGTTTTGAATTAATAATATCAAGGGGTTTTTCTGCTTCGACTGGTATATTGTCTTCATCAAAATTATTAAGATATTCACATAAATTAACAGGATTAGGAATAACCAATTCTAATGACAAACGATAACCTGCACTATTATCATCAGTGAAATGTGATATTGCGAGAAAGTCATAATCGAATACAGAAATTAAATTCCTATAAGTATCATCGTTTGTTATATATTGTATAACCTCTGCACCAACCTGTAATGCGTCATTCTGTACATTAAGTATATCTGTATCATCTTTTGGTTGCCCTATGATATCAATATTGAATGTAGCGGTAAAAACATTTGCAGTCTTTATGTATTGGAGATATGTGTCATCCTCAATAATAAACTGCATATAACTGTTATTGTTCTGTTGATTAACCATAATCCGCTTTTGATATTTAAATGATTTAACAGCTATATGTTTCAACGCTATGTTTCCTATGTAGTCTACTATGTCTTTATACATTTTTATTATTATTTAATTTAATCTAAACATAAAAAAAGAGGATAATCAATATCCTCCTTTATATTTAATGTCTTTTTGATTTTCTTATCTGTTCATCCAAATCATCCTGAGCCTTATCAGCAAATGATTTATCTTTTAAAAAAACTAAAAAATTTAAGATAGTTGTGCAAGCTGTTTGCTGTATTTTCTCAACTTCCACAATGTTTTGATTCGCCAGATCAAAGAGCGTTTTTTGCAATGACCATCTTTCACAGAAGTCTTTATATAGTCCAGCAACTGGTTTGTTGTATGGTTTAGTTCCATCAAATAATCTTGGGAATAATTCTTTGATGTTACTGATAAGGCTAAAATAAAATTTACTAATGGTAATACTTTTGTAATTGGTTGTTTATTAAATAATTCTTTTCTTTCTTCAAGATTATCATTTACCCATTCATCACTATATTTTTCGGATGGCTTTCTACATATAATTGCCATTATAGTAGCATAATCCATACTATCTTGTTGTATTGCAGAATTTATTAATACATATTCTCCAAATTTTAATTTATCTAAAACATTAATCTGATATATTTCACCATTAATTTCTACTTTATTTGAAGTTCCACAATCAGGATATTTATTTAAAAAAGTTAAACGAGCCATCATTGATTCCACAAAATCAACAGGAAGTAAATTAATCCATTCTTTGTCTTTATCTGTTAATATTGAAATAATGTCTCGAACATCAGATACACCATCATTAGTTAATTTCATTAATTTAATAAATTTTTCTAATGTTAAGTCTTCCCACTTATCAGGTATTGTGACCTCTCCAAAATCAAAAATTACTTCTTTATTTTTATTTTTTTTTCTCATAATTTATCAAATTTGTTATAAACATTTTTTATACACCCATTTGTACCCATAGGCTTGTTGTCGTTCACCTCTACAACAAGCGGAAACATTACCTTGATTGAAACCATTTCTACCACATTCGGCAGATGATTCCCACTCTCTAATGAAGTTTCCTTCTAAATCATATTGAAGAACAGTTTTAGATAATTTTTCTGCAATTCTTTCAATTCTTGTCCCATAATTCTGATTATACTTAGCATCACACCACTCAAGGTTGGTGACAACGTTATTTGTCTTATCCTCATCTTTGTGATTTACACAAGGTAGATTATCTGTATTAGGAATAAATGCTTCCATGACTAATCTATGAACTTTATGTGTTTTTTGTTTATTATTTTTGCTCAAAACAACATGTAAATAACCACGTTTATCTGTGCCTGGTTTTAAAATTCGTTCCTTACCAAATCTAATTGATTTAACCCTACCAAGATTACTTACTTCATATAATCCTTCATAACCTTTAATTGGTTTCCATATTTCATTTAAATATTCTTTTTTCATATTACAAATATAATTATTATTTTTGAAAGAAACAAATATTTTAAATTATTTGTTTGATATGGCACTTTACAAAATGAACATCTTTCTGTACATCAAGAGGAATTATATCTTCTTTTGCCTTTAATGCAATTGCCAACGACATTACTGTATCGTCATGTTTACCATCCTGTGCATTAAATATTATATTGTTCGATTTCGATATAGTATAAATAAATGTGCCAAATTCGCTGAATAATAAAGTATTCTTTTTATCAAACCATATTTCTTTATTTGCAATCTTAGTTTGTAATAATCCTACTATTTCTTTTTTTGTTGAATTGGTTGTTATAAATTCCTCTATCTTATTCTTATACTTAACTAATTTTTTTATCTCATTTGTCATTGGACTGCCTACCCCATTTGTTTCGATATAACATTTTTGTAATTTGGAATACTTATTTATTATATCTGCAATCTTTTTGTACTTCTCATCCAATTCTCCCTCTATTATATATTGTTCCACAACGTTTGATTTGTTTATAATCGAAACAACGGTTCTATCTTCCCCAACTGAAGAAAGGTCAATGCCGATCCAGCAAATTTCATTTTTATCAATAGGGTTTGTTTCAATAAAACATTTATCAAAACCAGGAAATACTGTTAATGCACCATCAATAAACTCACATAAATACTCGCTTCGGAAAGATAATTCTGGTATTGATTTTTTAATATCTTCAATTTCTTCATTTGTTATAAAACCGTCATCATATATAGTCTTGAGTAATGATACATATTTAGGATATTCGTCAGATAAACCTCTTAAATACATTTCATATGCTATATTTTGTTTACCCAACGGTGTAGTTATAAATATACATTTTTTGCCTCTTGCCTTTAATGTAGGTGATAGAATATCATTCCATAAATGTGTCCCGTCAGTCTGTTCTTGTTTGTGAAAAGCAAACTCATCACATATCATATGAGTAAACGTCTGTCCTCGAAGTGAAGCACCTTGTTCAGCACTTGCAAACATTAATGTAGAATTAAATACACTTTCAATATAGAGGTCTGCACCATTACAGGATTTAATGAATTGTTTTGGTATTAATTTAATTAAATCCCTATATAGTTTTTTTGCAAGAATGAAATTTCTGCACACATATGCGATTGTGTTTTTTTTATTTAATAACCATTCTATTAAAAGACATTGCATAAGTACCGATTTACCTGATTGTCTTGAAGCAATAAAAGTGTAGAACTTATACTTATCATTATGTACAAGTTCATACATTTCCTGTTGGGATTTGGATAATTTAATATCAAAATTAATATTCATATTATTTCAAACTTACTCCTTATCTTCTGCAAAACCAAATGATATATTGACATCTTGTGTTAAATTTCCTGAAAGTTCCACTTTTTCCTTATCATATAATCCGCCGAATCGTGCAAACATGTCAAGGGCTTTCAATGCGTTCTGTCTGTCGTTAGCCTCCATACTTTCGTTAAATACCGTCAACAGACGCTGATAGAATAATTCCCTCTGTTTATCTCTCTGTTCTTCCAATTCCTCTTTTGCCATAGCATATGCATCACTTATGATTTTGTATCTCATTGACTTTGTTAATCTGGATGTTTCCACTCCTTCAACCATCATATCATTATCAAGTTTTTGCATGATGTCATGACGAGATACACCGTTGCATAAGTCAATCCATACCGCTATTACTACTTTTTCCTTTAAAAACTTGGACCATTCAAGGGCCGAATCTTTTGTATTTTTTGTCATAATTAATATAATTAATTTTATTTAAACATAAAAAATCCTCAGAATCAATATTCCAAGGATTAATGATTAATTTAATTATTTATTTAATTTACTATTTCCCAAGTACCAGAACCGCCTTCTCGCATTGCGGTTGGTAGTAAAATTGTATCCTGATTAGTTATACACCAATCTTTAAACGCTTGTTTGCATTTTATATGGGTGAGTTTATTGCAATTATAGAACATACCATAAAAAGATGTACATTTACTAGTATCAAAATTACTCAAATCTAGCGAACCTAAAGCATAACAATTATAGAACATACTATTAAAAGATGTACAATTACTAGTATCAAAATTACTCAAATCTAGCGAACCTAATTTATAACAATTAGTAAACATACTAGAAAACGATGTACATTTACTAGTGTTAAAACTGCTCACATCTAGCGAAACTAAAGACCTACAATTACCGAACATATAACCCATTGCTTCCGCGTTAGCCGTGTTAAAACTGCTCACATCTAGCGAAACTAAAGACATACAATAACTAAACATACAATAAAAATTTGTACATTTACTAGTGTCAAAACTGCTCACATCTAGCGAAACTAAAGAAGTACAACTATCGAACATATAATACATAGATTTGATTTTAGAGGTATCCATTCCTTTTGCAAAGGTCAGTGTTTTCATATTATTTGCAGAGGAAAATAGACTTTGAAAGGAAGTAACTGACGGACAGTTATTGGAATAATTCCTGACCTCTAATAATGTATTTTTGTTGACAAATTTATATGTCTCACCCTCTGATGGTAATTCAATTGTCTGAGAAGTTGCGGTTTTTGTAGTTCCCTCGCATAATGGTTCATATTGTCTCTTTGCTGGATCGGAATCGTCTGTAAACGTTATGACGACTGGAACAGATTGAGAACCACCACCTGTCTGAAAGACAAGAGTGCTACCCTTATATATTTTATTAATAGGGGTGCTGCCCTTATAGACAGCAACCACCTTTTTATTACCTTTATATATTGCCATAATTTATTCAGTAATATAATAAATTGTATTATTATCCTTTGTTGTCAAGGCATCAAATTCTTGTTGTGTACCAGTCCATTCATTTGACATTGAATCCAGTTTGGTTTTATCAGATGCACTCATTGCACCAGAGGTTGTCGTTGTAGCATCAGGTATTGTGACTTCAAGATTACCCTCACCGAGGATGGATTGAGAGTTTACTGTTTTAATGTTAGTACCACTAACGAGGGTATCCTGCTTATTACCCAGCGAGGTTTCAACTGCTGTCAATTCATCCTTGGATGCAAATTTTCCATCTGCTTCTGTTTTTGTATAATAGTTAGTTAAATCAACCTCACCACCAGTTATTTCAAGATTACCCTCACCTAATATGCTTTGATTGTTAATTGTCTTAATATTGGTTCCACTCACTAATGTTGGTTGTTTGCCATCCATTGCGGTTTCAAGTGTAGATACATCTGCTGCGATAGTTTCTGGAATTGAATCAAGTTTGGCTTTATCACCACCACTCATTGTACCTGCAGTCTCAGGCGTTGCTAAAGGTACATCAATATGCTTGCTGCCCCATTCATCTCCCCAGTAGGTTAAAAACAAGTCTAATCTATCAACTGCATTGTTTATAAAGATACAATCAGAAACTACTTTATCATTATCTTTGGAGCTGTCAACATTAGAATAGACATAATTTTTATTTGTACCGTTGCGGCCAGTCTGTACCGTTGGTACATCACTAACATTAGCCTTTTGAGCAATCTCAGTTTCAAGAGTAGGGATTTTTGCTATTTCTTGTGCTTGTTCTTCAGATACACCACTGATTGTCAAATCTCCACTTCCGAGGATGGATTGAGAATTTACCGTCTTGATATTAGTGCCACTAACGAGAGTATCCTGTTTATTACCCATTGCGGTTTCAACTCCTTCAACTCTTGGGGTAAGTGCGTCTACCTTTGTATCAGCATCATTGGCTACTGTCTGTACATTTGTCAATTCATCCTTAGACGCGAATTTTGCATCTGCTTCTGACTTTGTATAGGCATCTACTGTACCTCCGCCACCAGTGGATGAATTACTTACTGCATCGAATTTCTCAATAATATTATCCTTTGTAACCGCTTCTCCGTTGATTGTAATGTTGTTAATCAATCCTGAGAATAAAACGTCATTGGTAGCCACACTTCTGAATGTAGCCATATCGCTCTCATCAGTTACAACGATTAATGAATTTAAGGGGTATGAATTATCTCCGTTATTGGGATAAAATACATTATCAATACCCTCAACAATAAGTGAATTGTTTTGTTTTGAAATTTTAATCATATCAATATGCCATTGTAATTATTTTATTTATTGCTTGCTGTGCTGTATCAAATCCCATTTCTGTTGCTGGGAACGATAAGATTGTCTTTCTTGAGCCTTTTAATTTAATATTAACGCTCTTGCTATTCTTTGACGAGGTACAGATAATCGTTCCCTTGGGGAAGGCATATTGTGTGTTTCCATCGTTAAAGACAACGCTATTGCCTATGTTTTCGACTGTCATATGATTTATTTTATTAATATAATTATTTTTTATAAACATAAAAAACTATCCCTAATTAAAGAGATAGTCTATATTATGTATGAGTAAATTAATCAGAATAGATTTTTTTTATTTGAAATTGTATAAGTTAAATAATTTTTCGAGGTATGTTTTTTTTCTATTCCAAAAAATAAATAGTTATAATACAGTTATTATTATTATATTTTATTAATGTCTGCTTAAACTATCAGGATGCAGACCCCTGATTGTTTTTGGAGGGTCTTCCTCTCTTTAGTTTTTTCTGCTCGGCTTCTTCAACTCCTTGGTTTTCTGCCGATTTTTCTTCTACTTCTTTGCCGTTTTCATTTATTCCACCTCCGCTTTTTATTTTGTTATTTTCTTTATTTTCTGTATTGGATGGTATAATTTCTTTTTCTTCTTTTTCTTTTAAAATTTCCTCATTGATTTTGTCAAGTGTTGCTTTTAACTCAAGTATTCTTTGTCTGATACATGCGCCACAACTTGTAGAACTCAATTGCTTATTATATACTCTGTTGTAGACTTCTGTTACCTTTGTAAAGGAAGGATATTTTGCGGAATTAATCAGCTTATAAGCGAAATCAATAAATTCTGCATCTTCACTGCTTATCGTTATATTTTGTTTCATATTAATTTTTTTCTTTAAACATAATTATTTATGGTAGTATCCAAATCATATACATCAACCTCTCTGCTTGTATATATATTATTTCAATATATATATTCTATTACAAATTTTCTTTGATGACGTTTAGGAAGTTGCTGATACATTATCCATAAAGCCTGAGCACCAGAAACTGGATCAACTATGTAAGGACCACAATATTTATTCCATAAAAATTCTAAATTAAATCTTTCTTCTTCTGTGATATGTTCAACAAAAGGAATATCAATTGTTTTATTTACTACCATATATTGTTCAATTGGATTACTATTCATTATATCTTCAAAACTTCCAAATTTCTATTCTATTGTTTTCTCCTTCTGTGTGTACCATAAGGCAATTGTTGTCATTAAAGTTAATAATATACCGCCAATAAGGAAGAACCAGTTGAAATATATAAAACTAAATGAAATATAACTAATTAATAAACTCCAAGTAGTTAAACAAGTTCTACAATTAAAAGGTTTAATATCAAAGTAATTAAACGGTTTAATCATTTTTTCACTTATATAATAAGCGGCAAATGTAATTACAAAATAAATAATCCAAAATAAAACAACTAAAATCAATCTTGTTATCATACATTTCAAATATACTATTTATTTATTAATAATCAAAAATTAATCTTCAAAAGATGGATAATCGGATATGAAGGCATTGTATATATCTTGTCTGGTCATATTCTCCCTCAGCCACTTGTTTACTTTCACAACCCGTTTCTTTGCGTCTTTCACCTTGGTTATCTCCCTCAATCTCTGATAAGTGCAGGGGAGCATAGTCTTTAATCTGAAGCAGTGAAATGTTATAGTGTCAAAATTATTTTCGACTTGCTCAAGAATATAAATTAGTGCATAGTCCTCAAACAACTGTTTTTTAATTTTATTATAAGTTGCTTCTCCCTGATACTCATATTGCTCTGCCAGTGCTGTTAAATCGTCAACGACATCTTTGCGTTTATCATAGTTGGAAACAGCGTTGAGGTTAATTTTGAATGCTCTGAACAAGTAATTCCTCATTCCCTGCTCTGTGGTATCTGAGAGGTTATTTCGTGCTATTGAATTATAACAG
>OBLI01002790.1_pt1 | contig 14307 bp, 14 predicted proteins | sample 1519701 | NCBI WGS metagenome assembly OBLI01 (sample SAMEA3663005, study PRJEB22513) | pig gut metagenome | biome: pig gut; feature: pig-associated habitat; material: faeces | place: France | collected 2012 | reverse complement strand
GGCAATTCCTGTTCCTCCCTTTGTATTAAGCATTTTGTTATCAACCATATATTGGAAGAATGCTGTGATGAGTCTTATGAAATCAGAATTGCTAAGTTCCTGGGACATCCACGCGAATTCATAACTATCGTCTTTGTAAAAGATATGTCTTGACTCTGCGTTATGCATGAAAGTTTCAAATAGTCGGACATTTCTGTTTGTTGGTTCCGCATCAACAACTTTGCCATTTCTTGTTCGCTTATAGACATGAAACTTCAGCAACAAACGATTATATGCGTCCTTTGTAAAGGAAGTGATATCAGGGTTGTATTTGACGATAGGAAGGTTCCTATGTTCAAGTGATTCCCCAGAAAGGAATCGTTTATAAACATTTCGAATGATAGACAATGCACGTATTCCCACCTCTTTGATATCCTCTTCTTCATTCAATGTTATCCAAAAAGGCCAATATGTATTGTCGTTAGCGTTATCGGTGCATTTAATACGCCTACTAAAGTTCTTGCCAGGGAAGGTGTTGTTCAAAATGGTACATACCAATCCTTTGATTTGTTCCCACTCTGTGTTGAACCTTTCAATTTCCTTTTCATGATTATAACCTTCAAGAGTCAATCCCTTACATCCATAGTATATACCTACAGATGGTTCGTAAACGTCGTACTCAATCAAGAACTCGTATGCCCTATGTCCATCTTGGCTATATAAGGTATCAATCTTATACATCAGATGATTAGGTACATCAATACCATGGAAGGAACCTCTAAGTTCTTCCATGGTACCAAGTCCAAGCATTTTTGTTTTATAAAACTCAGATGCTTCTTCTGTATACTTGCGCCAATACGCTTCGTTTACCGAGTTGGGAGTGTAGGACATATGGCTAAATTATGATTTCTTTCATGTTAGGGGATATTAACCTATTTTTTCACACACAAGATGCGCATCATCAATAGCCCCAACGCTTTTGAGATCAAGACCATACTTTGACTTAAAAAGTTCATTCAGGGCATTCTTGTCTTCTGGTCTGCCGTGTATAGGATCAAAGAATGAATCATTCTTCACATATTCTACGAACATTCCTTTCTCCAATTGTCCACAACCCATAATCTTTGTTGTGTACTTTATGCTTACTTTCCAAATAGCCATATACTTTTATCTTTTATGCCAACAGCGACCGCCATCGGTTGAGTAATACAATCCTTTTTCTGTTGTCGCTAAAATTCTGCCACCATCAGCAGCTAACTGTTGGAACTTACCACAGGATGAGCTTGTATAACGAGAATGCCAGCAACGTCCTTCGTCTGTACTGTAGTATATTCCCTTTGCGCAGCAGCAAAGAAGTTCTTTGCCAAAATCGAAGAGGTCATAGAAAGAGCCACAAGATGATCCTGTGTAGCGAGAGTGCCAACAGCGACCGCCATCAGTAGAATACTCAATGTGGTTCTTTTGAGTGTTTATGCGGATTAGTTCACGTCCGCGTTGAATCATCATAGCCATGTTATTACATTTTATGAAATTTGAAAAGTATATCGAATAGAATCTTTGTTACGTTCTTCATTGTTTGAAGACTACGAGGTTCAAAGAATGCAGAAGAATCATCGAAAATTACGTCAAACCAAAATTGGAAATAGAATCGTCCGTTATTCAGAACTCGTCGTTCCGCTTCAATATAATAGCAATTATTCGAAAGCAACTCCTCTCTTGTTTTCATAAGTTCCACGAACATAGGTAGAGCTGAAACTTCCTTCAATTCGCTTAATCTTTGATTTGGTTGCTCATTATACTGTTCTGACACTAAGTATTCTGGGTATTTAGTTTGTTCAACTTGCTTAGTATCAAGACGGAATTGTAAACGTATTTTGTGATTCTCTGGCTGATTCTGATATATCACCATGTTAGAATAATCTCCATCAGTATTGATTCCACCTGCAGTAGAAACTACTCTCTTTGGCTTGAAGTTTACATCTTTCCATACCTCACCAACATGACGGCACAAATGGGCTGTTATATCCCTCATCAATTTCTTTTTGTCATATTCCAATTGTGTCTTATCACCTGCACTGAAACCTGTTACTGCGGTCTGACTCATTTGATCATTCATGAAATCTGTTATAATATCAGATTCCGATAGTTCTTCCGAGTCTGAAGTTCCGTGTTGTGCTCTGTAAGCATCTAATATCTTTTCTCTGAGCAAGTTAAGCAACTCTGATATGCTAAGTGCATTGTTATTGAGATACTTATCAGTCTGGCACAGTCTGTATAGTACCAATTCCCAATCTTCATCGAAACGGCTATCTTTCTTAAGACGTTCTTTAGTCTGTTCATCTATGTGAGGTATTCCCATTTTAGACGCAATGGCATCATTCCACATTGTAAACCCAGATTCAAGACAAAGGAGTTGATATACTTTGGGATATGCAACCTGGATGCCCACGATTGCAAGATTCAAGAGAATCTTCAGTTTGCGTATTTGAGAGATTTCTTTTTCTTCACCCTTATTACCTGATAGTTGCTGCTTTGCATCATTGATGCATTTGATAAGTGACAGCGTGTTAAGGAATCTTTTTATTGAACGAGGATTAGGACCAATTGTCTTCTGTTCTGTTAGTTCGATATTATGAAGGAGGTCCACATCACCGGAATCAGACGAATCCAATATTCCTATCTTCTTCAACTCGTCAATTATATAGTCCTTTGTTGAATACTGGCTGACAGGCATTGAGAATGGAACCTGAATGATTTTGTCAAAGAATGATCGAAACTCTCGTTCGTTCTTCTCGTTCAGTTCTCCAAACTTTGGCTTAAGTCCTTTGATAACAACATCATAGTCAATAGCGAGAACAAAAATACAATGTTCCAATGTAAATACATTCTTCAACAATTCAAGGAGTTCAACCGCTACTGGAGGATCAATACGGTCTAAATCGTCGATAAAGAATATGATTCCCTTTTTAACATTATTCTTTTTGAGGCATTCGTTGATCTGGATTTGTAGCTTTCCTCGTAAATCCGCAATGCTGTTTTCACCGTCTTTGCACAAGGCTTCCAATATGCCATCACCAAGTCCATCTGCTACTTTATTTCCCATATTGCGCATAATAGCAGATCCCACACCCATGAATGCCTTTTTGAAAGAATTTATTACTTCATCACTCGTGCTTCTTGAAAGACTAATGACCTCACTTGCCATCTTGACAAGTATCTGCAACAGAGCTTCATTAGAATTTTTCATCAAAGAATATTCCCAGGTATTTATCCATACAGAATAATACTCACCTTCTTTGTCGTTTGTTCCACACAAATCATCACGCAGAACGTTCATGAGTGAAGTTTTGCCACTTCCCCATTCACCCTGGAGTGCAACAGTTATAGGAGTAGAAGCACCTCTAAGAAATGCCTCTAATCCTCTTTCGTAAGCTAACAGACCGAACTTATCTTGTTCTTCTGCACCTCTACGTGGTATGTCGGTTATCGTTGTATTTGCCATATTTAGCATTATTTGATTCTATCTGTTAATTCTTTCATTGTATTGTAGTATTCCGTGAGTTTGTCAATAATCTCGGTGTGATTATTGCTATCTATCACAGGAAGGTGTAAATATACTCTGTTAGGAATACTTTCATAGTCAATAGGGGCATCTCTAAATATGCTTCTTAACTCGTTTTCGTAAGGAGCAAAACATTTCTTACTCCAAACGGTAATATATATGTGTAGGAAGCCAATAGGATTGTTTTGTGATTCATCTGTGAAACTACATTCTATTCCTATACGATTCCCTTCTTCATTAAACGATATGCCTAAATCCCAGCCTTGCCAAACCCACCAGTTTGCACCTGTTTTTTCTGACAATTCAGATTTTATGGCACTGATTCTGTCAATTTGATTACTCAATATCTTTTGCTTGAATGCATCATAATGTTTTACCAATTCATTTAATGCATCTTGATTCTCAAAGAAGAAACGATCTTGTTCCATTGTTAAGAGATTATATTTCTTTTCAATTGTTCTAATGAAGTCAAAAAGGAAAGTCAGATATGTCTGGTCGCAATCTACAACGTAACTACCGAGATTCCTCTTAATGGCGGAGAATAGATCTTGATAATTCACATAGACGAATCCGTTGTCTGCCATCTTATTTTGCTCTTCTGTGCTGGTTATCTTTCTTACACTAAGAACGATGTAGATATGTTTCTTTCCTGCATACTTGTCACTAATATGCTTAGTGTAGCTTTCTAATGGATTATACAGGTCAGCCCATATCTTGTTTTCTATAGCAATTACGAAATTATCGGTAACTATGGTTATGTCTATTCGTTTTCTATCCTCTGTAGCTTCTTCTGTCAATACTTTCGTTGTCGTTATATCGTATCGAAAGTCAGGATTATCAATAAGATTAAGATGTTCCAGCAGAGAATTAATGAATAAACCACGGAGTTTGTGCGGTGCATCAGGTGAGAAGTAGAAACGAAGTACTTGACTGCATCGTTCCTCAAACCTATCACCTCCCATCTGGCATATATCCATGAAAGTTGGATTTATGTTAGGTTTAGGCAATCTATTGAAGATTGTTAGGAGTTTCTGCCACTGATTATTCATAATTTATGGTTATTTTTCTGAAACTTTATATTCTTAGCAAATCTTAGATGAGTGCAAATGCCTACCTAATATAGAGTCAACCTTTTGAAGGTTTAACTGCTCTTGTCTTGGATTGCTATTATAAATACTTTTACTTTTTTATTTTTTTATAATCATCTTTGGTCATGATTCCTTTCGTTGCATCCTCCGGACTATCTGCTTCTTTTGTGAAAATCCAGTGAACAATAGCTTGTGAACCGTAGACAGAAGTATACGCTTGAAGAAAAGTCCATCCTTTATCAGACAGATAATTTCCAGCATCAACCATGCTATTAAAAGGGATTTCATCACCTTTTTCATCAACAAGTTTCTGCTTGCTTTTCAATCCACCCCATGCTGAGTATACAGGGTTATTACCAAAGTCGAAGACAATCTTTAGACCTGCGGTAAGTTCTTTCTCAACACCTTTGACTTCGCAATAGTATTTTTTTGATTGAGCATAGATACTTATAGGTAGTATCATTGTCAATATCACAAGTATAAGTTTATTCATAAATCAATCGTTTGTTATAAAGATTCACTTTAAGCTAAGACCGCTGAACACTGCATACACATGACTCCATCACATTGGAGTTCGCCCCCTTCAAGCATTGTAATGCCGATGGCTTCAGCTTCTGAAGTGGAAGATGCTTGTACGCAAACATCAACTTCCTCACCAAGTTCTGTTGTCATATATACCATGTAAAGCTCCATAGTTACTGTAAGTTATTTAGTTCCTCAAACTGAGCATCATATCTCGTCTTCGGAGTGAATGATTTCTTGCTTGAATGCAGGTTGCTACTATCCAGTTCTATTGTCTCGAACGGAACAACAGCATACATTTCGGTAGTGCCGACATTCTTATAAACGTCACTACCGAGTTCTTCTGTATCAACCACGGTGATGTCACCATTGATTGCGAACAGATGCTGGCCTACATCCTTGCGAGTATGGAACAGAATGTACCCAATCTCAGATAGGTGCTCTACTATTGCCATGGAATCCTTTGAGTACTTGATGCCAATAGCAATCTTTCCGTAAGGCAGGAACTTCACGCACTTGTCCGCAAAGTTCTCCATCATTACCATAAGAACACCTGTCTTTTGCTTTTCGAAGCCAACAGGTACAGGAGTAATTGCCTTTGCCTCCTCCAGTATCTCAGTTGGGTCTGTACCGATTCTACATTCTTCTACATAGAAATGCTTCTTCAGTTCCTCCAACAGTTGGTCATTCTCTAACTTGTACTTTTCGTTGGAATCCAATGCCAGGGAGAAGAATTCTTTGTTAGGGAAGGGCTGATAGAGTTTACCAAGCACCTCCTTGAAGTTTTCTTCTATGTATTGAGTAGCATCCACATTTGGATGGGCAGTCATTGCATAGAACTTGAAGTCACCTTGCAGTTTCTGCTGGATTTCCTTTCTGAACAATGCTCTGACCTTATCCTTCCATTGTTGCTTTGCTCCATCGTCATTTTGGGCATAGAGTGAAACGACATAGAGGAAGTTCACATCGTAGTGGTATATAAGCAGAGTGTCACGGTCGAACAAGCGATTCTCGAAGTGACGTTGGATAAAGAACTTGTTATCTTTCTGGGTCTCATATATCTTATCGTCGTAGGATAGTTCCTTGTCCATCCTTGCGCTGATGAAGAAGTTAGGCACGATGTTGTAACCTTCAGTTACTTCATCCCTATACTTTGAAACACGTTTTGACCAGTTGTTATCTTTGCCATCGAGGAACAAGTTCATGTTCCACTGGATTACATTACGAGCATAGGTGAATTGCTTGTAAACGCTTTCACTACCTATCTCGTTACCCAACTTGTAATACTTAGAGTCACCAATGTAGAACACGTCTTTATTTTCATCGCCAGTCGTAGTAAGGCTCTTGTATGAATAGAGGTGATCGACAATCTTTCCGTCAGGCTGGTCTTTCAAACCTTCCGGCAATTCCTTATCACCGACCAGTTCGTCAATGATAGCCTCGAACACGATGTTGAAGTTCTTTGCTACAAGGTATTCCTGCAGCTCACTTGTAATGGCAATCTGATGACTACGTTCAAAGAAAGCATAGCAGAGTTCCCACAGATATAGAGTCTTATCAGAGAAGTACTTGTACTTTATCTGGCGCAGACGAATCTGACCATATCCATTGAGGTAACGATTGAATTGTTCGCCCAGGATAAGTTCATATCCCATCTGTATCTGAACTGGGAAACCATATCTTCCCCTTATGTAATTCAGGATGGAGAAGAAGATGACAAGCAACTCTTCATCGAAGTTGATCTGTCTCTTCTTGTTTACAGGGTCAAGGTAGATAGGTTCCTCTTCATCTTGAACGAAGGCTTGACTGGATGAAATGGTTTTCGTCCAGTTAATCTTGTTGTTGCCGGAATGAAGATTCCTCAAAACCATCATAAAGAAGTTCTGATTCTTCTTGTTGAAATCCACCAAGGCAAGCAGCACTTCAAGGAAGGTGTTTGTCATGTGTCTATGATGGTTCCCAACCTTAGTCATCTGCTTATGGTAGATGATGTCATTGTCGGGGTTGCTGTTCTTGAATACATAGAGTGCTCTGTATATCCAGACAGCGAACTCATAGATGAACCTTCTTTCTTCCTCCGTCAGAGATTCTGCCTTGTCAAGATGTATCAAGTCTGTTGGATCTATGTGACCAAAGGCTTTCTCGTTCTCGTCAATGAGAACCTTAGGAAGGATAAAGACACAATCCTTGATATGTGGGTTATACATATAGCCCACATAATTAACGATGACCTCTTGATTGAGGTTTTCAAGAAGTCCCAGTCCTTCCAGAACATCTTTTACATCGTCTGCCTTGTACTTATATCCTTCAATTAGCAGAATCATGCCAGTTTACTTGTTTTCGTCAACAATAGGTTTCAGATAATCATAGAGCTTAGCAGATGTCTCTGCCAGCCACTGCATTGCTGCATCTCTACCTTCTTCAGTATCAAAGTTTGCAAGATGCTCAATCTTTGCAATATGAGAATCTCCGTCACCTCTCCATACGACATCTTCTTCAAACAATCCTTGCAATTCATCCTTCTTAGGCTCTAACTGATTGTAAATCCAAAGTGCTTTTGGACGGATACAAATCTCGCTATATACCGATGCTGGACTGCTTGCGTTTGGAACGACATGAACTGTGTTCTTAATGCGGAATGCAGATGTCTTGAAGCGAATATCGTAATGTGACAAGGTCATAGCTTCTTTGTTTGCTTCACTTCTGCCCATTGCACTCATCTTTTGATTGAAAAGCACCCAAAGATTTCTGCGCTTCGTCTGTGTTGCAGAATCGGCAACAGCATTACCTTCTGCATCTATTTCGATGTCATCATTGTCTTCATCATCCTCATCATCCACATTGTCCTCAATGGTGATGAAAGGAATCTTGTTGTAAGCCATGAATGCCTGGATGCGCTTGTCAGCCTCACTACCAAAGAAATAGGTAAATGGCTTCTTTTCATCTGTTCCATCCTCATTCTTGATCTTGAAGATGCACTGGCTCATGTCAAAGTAGTCTTTATAGACATCGTTCCACAGATAGAAGAGAACCTTACCGACAAATTGCTTGGCGGTAATTTCACGGTCATTGTTCTGAGGTTTCACGAACCAATAACCCATTTTCTTGTCCTCACTACCAGTGATATGGTCGATACTGTTGTTAATCGTATCTATGAATGTCCACCAGTCATACTTCTTGTTCCCTACCTTTATGTAATGCTTCTTGCCAGCATCCTCGATAGGTACATATTCCCAGTCCCAACGACGCTTAAAAGCAGAGTCAATTGGGAACAATGATTGGTCAGACGTGTTCATCGTTGCCAAGATGTACAAGTTGCTTGGTAGCATCATTGTATTGCCATTCTTGATGTCAGCATTCTCAATTTCCGATTTTGCAAACTCCTTCCTTAGATAGTTAGCAATATCCTTGTCAGGAGTAATACCATAAGAAGACATGCCGTTTTCATCACGGTCAAGCAACTGGAATAAGTCGCCAAATATCTGAGCACAGTTACCACGATTTATCTCTTCGATAATGAGATAATATGGCTCGTTTGTATTCTTCCATGCAGCTGTATATGCTTGCAGGAATGCTTGTGCCACATAGGAATAAGAAATCTTTGTCTGCTCCTTACCACCTACGATGGTTCCTGTTGGTTCCATAGTTGGTTTATAGCATCCTACAAATGTCGAGTAGTCACTATCAGGGTGGAAAGTTGTACGAGTGAAGTTCTTTGTGGACTTGGTTATCTCGTTTATCTTGTATGACTTTCCTGTGCCAGGAGCACCATAGTAAATCTGCTGAAGGTTTAATGACAAATCAGGTTCTTTCTTTGGTGCTTGTGGATTCTCAATATGTTCACCACTGGAATCTGCCTCAAAATCATTGAGCCAGTTGAATCCAATCAACCAAAATGCAGCATACTCACCATCTTCATTTTTATACAACGATATTTTATATGATGAATTTGGCAGTAAAATCTGACGTACAAGTTTGGTAAATACACCATTACTCTCAAATTGCTTGAAATATGGACGCAGTTTGTTAGATCCTACAGACAATTTTAGGAGAGATTTTGTGTACAGCAAACCGCTTTCATCCTGAGAAGTAGCCAAGTACTCTAATATGCTTGAAACAGTTGAATCAACTTCCTGTTCTTTTTCATGTAGGTATTTACATACATACCCAAGCATACTAATGATGTTGCTTGGAGTGAAGTAATGTTTCACTTCAATAGCCCCAATACTTGTGTCTTCTCCATTATCTACAGCTTCGTAGTAAGATGGAAATTCTTCTCTGAGTGCAGCATCGGCAGCACCCAAAAATACATGTATTGTACCATTACCCGAACCTTGTTTGCGTTCAGGCAATAGAATTTCGTCTTTTACATCCTCCCAATTTAGAAAGATGTCACAAACGAGTTGGTTATAACCTAACTCATTCATTTTATTGTTATACACTTGATCCATATATAAAGCTGTTTTTAGTCTATACCATATTTTGTTATATCCATTTGCTTTAACAGAGCCATTAGGACATTCACGATTATACTATTGCCTGATTGCTTGTAGGTTGCAGTATCAGAGACTACGATTTTGAAAGAGTCATCAAATCCCATAAGCCTGAGACATTCTCTAGGAGTCAGTTTTCGGTAACGTCCATAATCTGATGACACAGGGATATTTTTATCTCGTTGCATTTCTGCTAAAGACTCAGACTTGAAGCGAATGGCATAATTGCCATTTGACTTATCCATGAAATACTGCTCTTCAAAATCATTGACAGAGAACAGAGTTTCATCTGTCTGAGGTGTTTTCTTGTCATCCAAGGTCTGAGGATGAAATACAAAATCCCCATGCCAATTAAATTGCTGATTCCTCTTCTGACATAACTGAACATTGCCATTGATCTGGGTATAGCTCTTTATGTGATTTACATGTGCAGTAACGAATCTTACACCCTTTTGTTTAAGCAAATACTTGGTGTCAAAAGTACTCTCCAAGAAATCAAATATAGTCTTATTCAGTTCGATAGGTGCTGGATATTTGAAATCAGTTTCCTTCTTGAAACCAATGCAATATATCCTGTCACGGCTTTGTGGAATGCCGTAATCTTTACCATTTAGTACTTGATAATATACGTCATAACCGCAGTCATCCTCAAAAGTCTTCTTAATTACTTCCCAAGTGTGACCACCATCATGATTGAGCATTCCTTTTACATTCTCAAATATGAATACTTTTGGCTGACATTCAATTACGACACGAGCGAACTCACGAAATAGTGTACCACGAGTATCTTCAAAACCACCACGTTTTCCTCGCATCGAGAAAGCTTGGCAAGGTGCTCCACCCACAAACAAATCAACCTCGCCATTGAAGGGACGAGCATCTAATTCATGGATGTCCGAATGCCATTGAGTTTCACTAATGTCGTAGTTAGCAAAATAAGCCTTTCTACAATCATCATCGACATCGCCAGCAAACTGAATTTTACATTTCAATCCAAGTCTATGGAACGAATGTTCAATGGCACCAATGCCACTGAAAGAGGTTGCCAAACGTATAGTTCTCTCAGGATGAGAAAATTCCTTAGTAACCCAATCTCCAGATGGGTCTATGTTGGCTTTGGTATTCTGTATGTCTTGATATTTATTCTTCATTGTCAATTCCGTATTTTGTTATATCCAGTTGTTTCAACAAAGCAATCAAGACATCAACAACGATACTATTGCCAGCTTCCATGTAAGCAGGTGTATCTGAGACTGCAATTTTGAAATCATCCTTGAACCCCATTAGTCGAAAACACTCTCTTGGGGTAAGTTTGCGTATGCCATTTATGCCTTTGTCTTTCTTATAGGTAACATAGTTATCTACTCCGGCACGATGCATTTTATGCATACTTTGGAGTAGTGTCCTTGCAATTTTTCGGTCTGTTTCAACAGAAGTCTTGAAAGATTTAGTTCCACTTGCCAATACATATTTCGCAACCTTTTCCGACAGATAATACTTGTCTGCAACGTCTGTGATAGGAAATACAAATTCGTTGAACCTTGGCATGTCTTCACCATTGGCAAGTATCTCTTTGCGCTCAGGGTATGGAGTAATGACCTTTTTGTCGCCAGACTCACATACATAGTCAGATAATGTACAATCTTCTAGGAAATCATACATTTTGTAATCAGTCTCAATTGGTCGAGGGTACTTGAAAGCTGTCTTCTTCCTAAATCCGATGCAATACAATCGTTCACGGACTTGTGGAATACCATAATCTCTGCTATTCAGCAATTGAAAATGAATATCATATCCACAATATTGTTCAAATGTATTTTTGATGACAGTCCAAGTCTTACCGCCATCATGTTTGAATAGTCCCTGGACATTTTCAAAGATGAAAACTTTTGGTTTACATTCTTTTACCAAACGAGCAAACTCTCTAAAGAGAGTACCTCTTGTATCTTCAAATCCTAATTGACCACCTACTGTTGAGAATGCTTGACAAGGCGCACCTCCAACCAACAAATCTATTTTGTTACGAAATGGTGTTGCGTCAAAATCATGAATATCTGTGTGCCACTGTTCATCATTGATGGTATAGTTGGCGAAATATGACTTCTTGCAGTTCTTGTCAATATCTCCTGCAAACAGGATTTGACTATTGAGACCAAGTCTCTTGAAAGCATATTCTATAGCACCGACACCGCTGAAAGAGGTGCCGATTCTTATTGTTCGTTCTGGGTGCGAAAACTCGCGTTCTGTCCACACCAATCCATCCCAATCTATGTTTTCAGGGGTGTTCTGTATTGATGCTATGCTATCTTGTTTTGTCATTGTTATGCAGTTTTGATTCCTAATGCTGTTTGCAATTCATCAAGCCCGATTTCGTAAATATCAACATCTTCGCTCTTGCAAACCACAAAACACTCATCCATTAAACGATTATAGATGGCACACTCTTCAAGGGTAAAAGTGTTGATGCCACCTTCGCATGAAACATAGTCTTCAAACATGTCATCAGGATGAAAGTTCACCTTGCGCTCGAACACAATATGATGGAAGAATGCTTCTACATCCTTCACTGATAATATGTGCGATTCATTTGTGTAAATCATTGTGTTCTTACTTTGACTCCTGTGATAGGAGAAATTGTTTGTATTCTCTAACGAGCAATTCTTTTATATCGACCTCTAATAGATCTGCTATTTTTAGCAAACTCCCGAGATCCGGCTGAGAAGAATTAGTGCACCATTTACTTACAGTAGATGGAGTAACACCAAGTTGCTCTGCCAACCAACGTGCAGTACGTTTTTTCTCGAACAGCACAATCTTTATACGATTAATATCTTCCATTTCAATGTACTTTGATGGTACAAAAATAGTGAAAATAATTCAATTTCTTGCACTGAAGATGAAATTATCATATAGATTTGATACGTTTTTATGTTTTTTAACGGTATTTGCTATTAAAAAACGGCATTTTATGACCCAAAAATGAAAATGTGCACTATTGGCCGTTGTGAGAGTGAGAACGAAAGTATAATTTTGCAACGCATTTTCAAGCTCAACTATTATGATACAAATTCCAACAAACGAACAATTCCATTCTGACTACGAGATAGTAGTCAAAGAGGTCTTATCACAACTGACAACTGGTTGCGACAAGTATGGTGAAGGTCAAGTCGGAACTGCCTACATTGACTGGGGCATCATCAATGACACTTACAAGAATTGCCCTTCAAAGAACATTGCCGACAAGGTCGCAACCGACTTCAAGGCAAAAGGCTACTATGTGTATATCCAAAGAATGGGATTCGGCAACAAGAGGATTCCCGAAGGAACACCAACTTGTTACCGCATATATGAGAAGCCACGTCAATACAATAATTGGGATGAACTATGAACACAAGAGATTATTTCAAGATGCAAAGCATCAACTTCTGCTACATGTGCTTCATGTTGCAAGCAACAAATCAAAAGACCATGTATATAAACGGCACTTACATCCAAGACATAATGATGGATGAAGATGACACCATACTTGCCGTCATGCAAGATGGCGAGGTGATTCCTGCTATCGACATTGATCCGAACCAATCCACACATGACATTAAGCAGTGGACTGACAATTATCCGAGTCTTCATGAAAAGGTGCTGATGCTCATGGAAGCAAATCAGTAACTTTGTCAAAGGCAGACGAAAGGGAAGCGAATCGTACAGAAACAACAAAGGCTGGTGACTACACTGATGCAGCCATCAACCTTTGTTATTATCGAGTGAGTTGTTGAGATTACTTGTCTGGGGTGTACGTTGACTTACCACCAAAGAAACCCTTCAGGAGAGCACGTAATCCAATGAAGAAAAGAACGGTCAAAAGCAAATCTTCCATAGTGAGTTTTGTATTAAGTTGTACTTCAAATCTTATATGCAAAGATAGCGATTTTTCGCGAATTAAACAAATATAATGCGTTAATAATCTGTAAATTACAAAGATAAAACAGACATCTTGATTAGGCTTTATCTTCACTAAAAGTAAGCGTCCAAACCACCGTCGCAAAATGCGACATTGGTTAAAACCGCTTCCCTAAAATAGGGTACTGGTTTTGGAAACCACATTCTTATTTTACGAATCCGGTTTAGAAACGAAATTGTCATTTTACCAATCTGGTTAAACCACAGGGGTGAAACACCACCCTGGTTCTATGAACAAAGGGCATAGCAAATCGCTACACCCTTAATTTCTCAATGATGCAGTATTTCACAGCTCCATATTAAGGTAGAATTTTGTCAGTCTAACATCAAGCCACAAATTCCTTCTTGACCCTTTGAACTGTGCTTATTCCTTTTCCTGTGAGTTTTGCAACATCACGGATGGCATACCCCTTGTTCAGGAGGTTGATGACCTCTCTATATTCTTCCCTCTTTTTATCCTGGGACTTGGTGGAACCTGTAGGTCTGCCGAGTTTACCACCTTTCTCAACATACTGCTTTCTACCTGAGTTCAGTCGGAAGGAGATGTTATCACGTTCCAACTGGGCACAAGTAGAAAGGGTTGCTATCATGACAGGAGCAAATAAAGATGGCTTGCCCTCATTGTCAAGAAGCGTGAACTGTTCCTTTTGAATATAGAGGTTGATGCCACAGTCAAGCAAATCCTTGACAGAGGCAAGAACCTCAA
>OBLI01002787.1_pt1 | contig 14317 bp, 15 predicted proteins | sample 1519701 | NCBI WGS metagenome assembly OBLI01 (sample SAMEA3663005, study PRJEB22513) | pig gut metagenome | biome: pig gut; feature: pig-associated habitat; material: faeces | place: France | collected 2012 | reverse complement strand
AAAAGACTACTGGGGCTTTTTTTCGTGCCTGAATTTGAGGATGAAGCAAATATGATATATCAATTAGTGAGTGAAAAGATACAAACAGAAAAATGAAAAACTGCAGATTTCGATGAAAAAGACTGGGAGATACAGAAAAAGTTGACATACATCAATGAGTTGATATAATAATTATATTAAATTTAATATAATATATTTATAAAATGAAAGGAGAAGCTACTCGACAAAATATTCAAAAACAAGTCTTAAATGTAAAAGGAATGATGAAAGTTAGAAGCAGGAGGATGATTTGATGATATGTGCTTTATGAAAACAGTTGTACATGTAATATCTCATTCCCACTGGGACAGAGAATGGTATCTTCCATTTGAAACACACAGAAGAAGATTATTAACTCTGATGGATGAGTGTATGAAAGCTTTTGAGGAAGAAAAGGGATATGAGAAATTTCATCTGGACGGTCAGACAATAGTTTTGGAAGATTATCTGGAAATTTATCCGGATAGGAAAGATGAACTTACAGAATACATTCGGAAAGGAAATTTTCAGATTGGTCCATGGTATGTGCTTCAGGATGAGTTTCTTACCAGTGGAGAAGCGAATGTGAGAAATCTTTTGTACGGAATCAAAGATGCGAAGAAATATGGTTCTGTTTGCAAAACAGGATATTTTCCGGATGCTTTTGGAAATGTAGGACAGATGCCTCAGATTCTGAAACAGGCGGGAATGGAAGCTGTGGCTTTTGGAAGGGGAGTACGTCCCGTAGGATTTAATAATCAGGTTGAGGGAAATGATTATCTTTCCGCTTTTTCGGAACTGACTTGGAAGAGTCCAGATGTGGTTTTTCTGCACTCGGATTTCCCAACTTATATTGAATGTGTGAAAAAATCTCTGGATTCTGAACTTTCTGTGGTAACCGGTGAGTTGACCAGCCAGGAAACAGATGGGTATAATACGCTGGTAAATACCGCTTCATCCAGAAATTATTTGAAAGCTGCAAACAGAAAAAATAAAGTCCTTTTGGAAAAAATGGCAGAGCCAGTATCCGTAATGGCAATGCGGGAAGGAATGGATTATCCCCATGACAGTATCTGCGGATGCAGTATCGATGCGGTACACAGGGAGATGGAAACAAGATTTGAAAAAAGTCTGGAAGTTTCAGAACAGATTGTGGAAGATGCAAAAGAATTTATGGCATCAGAAATTGATACTTCATTCTTTGGAAAATATGGGAAATCAGCCATTCCGTTCGTTGTATGGAATACGGTTGGCTGGAATCGTACAGAGACAACCGAAGTGACGCTTGATCTGTATAAAGATGATAAGGATGATTTGACACAAGCTTACCGTGAACTGGAAAATTTTCCTTTAGATGAATGGCGTCTGATCAATCACAAGGGAAAAGAAATTCCGTGCGAGATAAAAGATCAGGGCGTGCAGTTTGGGTACATCCTTCCCGAAGATGCTTTCCGAAAACGGTATATGTCCCGTCAGGTAACCGTAAGTTTCCAGACTGAGATAGAAGCTATGGGATATAGAACATTTGCTCTTGTACCGGGAAAAAAGATCGCGTTTGAAAAAGAAAGTTTGATCACCGGACAAAATCGAATACAATAGCAATTACTTTGTTGAGAGCGGTAGGAGAAATGGGAGATTGGGGATTGGGGATATTTTCCGACACCTGAGGCTCAGTGCAGGAGAATTACGGAGGCAAAGCTACGTTGGGTATCTGGAAAAAAAGAAGATATGGAGCGGGATGGATTTGCAGAGGCTCAGAAATTTCAGATTGGTTTTACCAGTAAACAGATTTCCATACAGAAAGGAAGCCTTCCGATGAGCAAAACATATCTGAACTGGCAGGGAGACGGTATGGTAATGACCGGATATAAGGCTGCAAACGACGGAAAGGGAATCATTGCAAGATTTGTAAATCAGTGTAAAAATCCTTCCGTTCTGGAAGTTATTCATCCAGGAGAATGCTTCAAAAGTAATGTGATAGAAGAAAAGGGAGAGGAAATTCCACCGGATGCAAAAGGAATCTTTAGAATTTCTGTAAGGGGATGTGAGATTGTAACGCTATATCTATCTGATTGATTTTTGTATAAAAGGGCTGTCACAGACAGCCCTTTATGATTTCAATGCATGTTTCGTATCCAAGAATACTGCTGTTCATGCACAAAGCATAATTTTTGGACACTCCCCATTTTTGATCTGTGCAGTAGGCATAATTTACTGCTCTTTTTTTGTCTGTATCTTTCATAAGAACCAGGGCTTCCTGTTCGGTTTTTCCATAAAGATTCATGATCCGTTGAGCTTTTTCCGCTTTATTGCCGTGAATGAATACATTCAGTACATCAGAACGATTACGCAGGATATAATCGGCACATCTGCCTACAATCACGCAGTTTCCTTTTTCTGCAAGATCACAGATGATGTTTGTTTGAGCTTGATAAATGAGATCATCGACAGAATTGCCCTGCATGGTTCTGCCTATGAAACCGTAGGAGAATCTGTTATGAGAGAGTGCATATTCTCCACGTTCAGCAATGTATTTTTCAGATAATCCGGTCTCCTGGGCTACCTGTTCGATAATATTTTTATCATAGAAGGCAAAGTTTAATTCTTTTGCCAGTGCCTCACCGATGAAACGTCCGCCGCTTCCGAATTCTCTGCTGATTGTGATGATTTTTTTCATAAGATTAATCCTCCAGATTTGAAATAATTTTGTGATTGATTTTCTTCATAAATAAAGTGGCAATAAAACAGGACAGAACTTCAGCAATGATAAAGGTAATCCAGACCAGCCATGTTTTGTCCGGGAATTTGCAGGCAAGCCGGGAAAATGCCCAGGCAACCGGTAATACAAAGAGAAACTGTCTCAGAACAGAAAGGATCAGAGATTCCAGTCCTGCATCAAGGGCCTGAAAAATCCCCTGATATGCAATGTTGATGCCTGCAAAAAGAAAGCTGATGGATATGATTCGCATGGCACTGATGCAAAGCTTCTGTGTTTCTCCGGATAAACCAAAGAGAGCGGAAAACGGTACAGCAAAAATTTCAATCATGAGCAGGCCCACGACCATAATGGCAATGGTATAGGAAATTCCGTATTTGATCCCTTCTTTTACCCTGCGTTTGCTGCGCATGCCATGATTGAAGGATACAATGGGAGTAATTGCATCACGCAGACCGAAAGCGGCAAATAAAATGAACTGCTGTATTTTATAATAGAGACCGTAAGCAGTTACTGCAGATTCACTGATGTTTCCGAGAATAAGATTCATTCCGTAAGTCATAACGGACATTAAAGCCTGAGCAAGAATAGCAGGCAGTCCGATAGCATAAATCGATTGGATGATTTGCAGATCTGGTTTCAGATTCCCCGGCTTATTTTTTATGTCTTTGTTTTTCTTCAGATGGAAAACAATACCAAGTACAGCAGATGTAATCTGACCAAGAACGGTAGCATATGCGGCACCGGCAACACCCAGGGCAGGAATACCAAACCATCCGTAAATCAGTATCGGATCAAGAATGATGTTGATTATGGCACCGGCAATCTGAGCAATCGTAGAATACAGAGAATTTCCAGTAGCTTGCAGTAGTTTTTCAAATATAGTAAAAAATACAATTCCTGCAGATGCAGTACAGCAGATTTTCAGATAGGTGATTACCATGTCCTTTATTTCCGGATTTGATGTCTGAGTGGATGCATACAAATCCACCCCGAATAAGCCAAACAACAGAAATACCATAAAAATCACGATTGCCAGAAAGATAGAATTTCCGGCTACTTTTTTGGCTTTCTTCAAATCGCCCTGACCAATACTTTTGGATAAAAGAGCATTGGTACCGACACCGGTACCGATTCCGATGGCAACCATCAGCATCTGTACGGGAAAGGCGAGCGTAAGGGCGTTTAGGGCCATTTCTCCATTTACAGGTATATTGGAAACAAATGCACTGTCTACAATGTTATAGACAGCCTGCAGCATCATGGAGAGAATCATTGGAATTCCCATAGATAACATCAGATGGTTGATTTTCATTGTTCCCAATTTGTTCATTGTTACTTCTTCTTTCATGCAGACCTCCTTATGTTGATTGTAACTTGTATTTCGCGCAAACAAAAAAGGTGCAAATCCATGAATCTGGATTTACACCTTTTGGCTACACGACAAAAGTATCATAACAAATTTTTTTTCTGTATGTCAAATGGTTTTTGTGAAAGAAATGTATTTTTCAACACTTTCGTTTACATATTTTCCTTTTTTCCATACAAGATTTCAAATCGTGAGTACAATGTAGTGTTCAGAACAGAATCTGTGTTATACAGGATATCCGGAAAGAAAAGAGTACTCAGAAGGGATGGAATTCCAATAAAAGATTGCTCCCTCTTTGGTCAGGGCTATGTGATTTTTTGAAATTATCCTGGCTATTTTATATGCCATTTGATAAAATTATAAAATATATAAGAAGAAAGGAAATCATTATGAAATTTACAAAAGTAGCCTTAATAGGTGCAGGTGCCGTAGGTGCATATTTTATTTACGGGTTCACGAATCTGGAGTCTCTTTCTTTCTGTGTTGTAGCAGAGGGAGAACGAGCAGAGCGTTTACGAAAAGAAGGCGTAGTTATTAATGAGAAAATATATTACCCAGAGATCAGAAGTCCACAGGAAGCAAAAGATGTGGATCTGATACTTGTATGTACAAAATACCACGGTCTGCAGAGTACTCTGGACATGATTGAGACGATGACAGAAGAACATACCACAGTCATCAGTTTGTTAAACGGAATCGACAGTGAAGAAATGATTGCAGAACGCATTGGAGAAGAGCATTTGTTATATTCTGTAATGAAAATCTCATCCGAAAGAAGAAATGGAAAGATTCATTTTGTCCCGGAAACAACGATTGGAGTTAGTATTGGAGAAAAGGGAAATCCAGAACCGACAGAGCGGGTGCTTGCTTTTGCAGAATTGATGAAACGCGCAGGATTAAAATGCATCATAGAGAAAGATATCCTTTTAAAACAATGGGAAAAATATGCTATGAATATCATCTACAATCTGCCACAGGCAGTGCTTGGAGTCGGATTTGGTGCATATTACGATAGTCAGAATCTGGCAGCGATCAGAGATCGGATGTTTGAAGAAGTATGCCAGGTTGCAAAGACAGAAGGAATTCCACTGACACAGCAAGGGGATTGGCGTAGTGTATGCTCACCACAGGCAAGATTCTCCACTTTACAAGATTTGGATGCCGGAAGACATACAGAGATAGAGATGCTTGCAGGCACCTTGATCAGATTGGCTAAAAAGCATCATATCGAAGTACCATTCTGTGAATATACGTATTATGCCATCAAAGCATTAGAAGAAAAAGCCGATGGAATCATTGCGTAGAGCGTTTGTGTGAAACATTGCGGTCAGACAATCGGCCCCTTGTCTCACTGTCAGCACCTTTGTCCTGCCCGTATCTCTGTGGGAGTCGCGTGAAAATGATTCCGAAATAATTTGCGAAACAGTTTGTAATTAGTAAAACCGTGCTTCTCCAGAATAAGGGATATCTGCTGATCGGTTGACAGAATATCCTCATAAATTTAGAAGAGAATCGTTTAGACGCTTAAACTTTGTAGAATTATACAAAGTTTAAGCGTCATTTTTGTATCTGGTTAAACGTTTAACCGTTGATTTTGAAGGGAAAAATTCGTATGATGGAATAAATAAAACAAAGGGGGACGCCGATGGAGGAAAAGAGAATCAGGATTGCTGATATAGCGGAGTCGTTGGGGGTAAGTACAGCTACGGTGTCGAATGTGATTCATGGAAAAAACGGAAAGATATCCGAAGAAACGAAAAAGCGTGTACTGGAGAAAATCGAAGAAATGGAATATATCCCTAATATGGCAGGAATTCTTCTGGCACAGAATAATTCCCGTATTATAGGAGTAGTGATCAATGAAGATCCGAAATATGAGAACCGAGTGCTGGAAGACGGGTTTATTATGGCATCTTTGAATGCGCTTTCCAGAGAAGTAAATGAAGCAGGGTATTTTCTTATGATAAAGACAACGGCTGACTGGAGTGAAATTTCTAAATTCGCTTCTATGTGGAATATGGATGGATTGATTCTGATTGGATTTTGTGAAGCAGATTATAAGAAATTGAGAGAAAATATGCGGATTTCGTTTGTGGTTTATGACGGATATTTCACAGAAACTTCCCGGATCGTGAATCTGGTGATCAACCATTATGATGGCGGGATTCAGGCTGGCAGATATTTGAAAAAACTGGGATATAAGCAGGCACTGTGTATTTCGGATAATTATAGCTGCATGGATAAAGAGAGAATGGATGGATTTTGTCATGCGTTTGAGCCGGGAGATGTGCAGATACTTCTGATTCCGAAATGCAGAGAAGAACGGCATTTATTTTATAAAGAACACTGGAAAGAAATTTTGAAATATCATGCTGTGTTTGCGGTATCAGATTATTATGCTCTGGACTTTATTCATTACGCAGAACGTCAGGCAATCCGGGTGCCGGAAGATATTTCGGTGATTGGATTTGATGATAACAGCGCCAGCAGAGAAAATCTCCCGGCACTTACAACGATTCATCAGGATGCCAAGCTCCGTGCTGAGACAGCAATTCGTGCATTGGAAGATTTACGGGACGGAAAAGAGGTAGAGAGTAAAATTACTCTCCCGGTAAATCTGATTGTCAGAGAAAGTACAAGGAAAATGGGTGAGGGATAAAGAGAATGAAAGAATTTAGCAGAACAGTATGTAAGATTGCCATACCGGTAACGATTCAGTCTATGTTGCAGTCTTCGTTTTCTATTATTGATCAGTTGATGATTGGGCAGCTAGGGAGTAAAAGTATCGCAGCAGTGGGGCTTGGCGGAAATTTTTCGCTGATTTTTTCTGTTGTGATCGGAGCAGTGGGAACAGTAGCCGGAATTTTAATCGCACAGTTTCTTGGAGCGAAAGACGAGGAGGAAGCATGGCGGGGATTCTGGGTCAGTACCCTGGCAGGTATAGCTGTTGCGGCGATATTTACAATCGGTGGTTTGTTTTTTACAGGACAGATACTGAGAATCTATACAAAAGATGCCGGAATTGTAGTAGAAGGACTGGTGTATCTGAAACTACTCTCTTTTACATTTATTCCTATGGCATTCAGCAGTATTGCAGCAGTATGGCTCAGATGCAGGGAATATGCCGCTGTTCCGCTGGCAGCAAGTCTCCTTGCTGTTTTCTGTAATACAGGACTGAATTATGTGCTGATATTTGGAAAATTTGGACAGAAACCTATGGGAACCTGCGGTGCAGGACTTGCAACCTTAATTTCACAGATCTTGAATCTGATGTTTATGATCCTGGGATTTATGTATTGCGTCCAAAAAGAAAAAAGCAGGATTACATGGGCTGTAAAATTAAAAAAAGTAACAGGAATGGAATATCTAGCTATGGTGATGCCAATCTTATTCAGTGAATTTGTATGGAGTATGGGTCAGAATGTTTTTTCAGCTGTGTATGGGCATATTGGAACGGAAAGTCTGGCTGCATATACTTTGACAACTCCTGTACAGGGCCTGTTTATAGGAGTATTCAGTGGCCTTTCGGCAGCGTCCGGAGTGATTGTTGGGAAAGAACTGGGGAAAAAAGAGTATGCCTGTGCATACAAAGATTCTGTGAAAATGCTTTTGCTCGGAGCAGCAGGTACAGGGATACTGGCAGTTGCTCTTGTCTGTATGGCAGGATTTTATGTATCCTTTTACCAGGTGGAAGATAGCGTAAAAGAGATCGCCAGATGCATTCTGATTATTTTTGCATTGTATACACCGGTGAAAGTACAGAATATGATTCTTGGAGGTGGAATCATACGAAGTGGTGGAAATACAAAGATTATTATGATGATTGATGTATTTGGTACTCTGGCAGTTGGGATTCCACTTTGTTTTATAGCTGCCTATATATGGAAACTTTCTGTGATCTGGGTATATGGGATTTTGTCGGTAGAAGAGATTGTAAGATTTGTCATTACGTTTGTTATGTTTCGCAAAAAAGACTGGATGAAAAGTATTTCGTAGAGTGTCTGGGGGCAGGTGCAGAGTTACGATGTGACGGTGCACCTGTCCCTTAAATATTCACTAAAATAGAAATCTTTGTAATGTATTCCGCTTTTGTTTCTACTGCAAGTTCATCTAAGACAGCTTCTTTGTAGGAGAATTCTCCCGGCTGATAGTGATGTTCCTGTATATAAGACAGGAGCATACGGTAGGCTTCAGAGGCATGGTAGTAATCTCCTTTTAAGTAGGTGACTGCGTAGGTGCCTGCGGGCTTCACATGGAAGGGATGTCCCTGCGGTTTTTCCGGAACTTTGGTGAAAAAATGAGCATAGGTATCCCAGTGCTCTTCCAGAAGTGACTGTGTACTGACCATGGCACCGTAGGGGTGCCCTGCGTTGAGGTGATTATGGTTGCAGTAACTGATGTGTTCGCAGATGGTATGGATGATCGTGTCATGATCAGAGGTATCCAGACGCGGACTGATGATCAGATATTCTTCCGGGGTCTGTTCCAGGCGAATCATTTGTCCATATTCAGAGACTTCCGGTAATTCACTCAGTCGAACAAGGGATAATTTCGTTTCAATCACCTGTTCAATTCGTTTCAGCCATTCCTGTTCGGCGCGTACTTTTTTATACTGTTCTTCCAGAAGCTGCTTCAGGGCAGCAGGATTTTTCTGATCAATATAGTGTTTGATTTCTTTCAGAGGCATACCGATCTCACGCAGGCAGGTGATGGTGAAAAAGACATCGCATTGGCTTTCACTGTAGAAGCGGTAGCCTCTTTCATCTGTGTAGGCCGGAGAAAAGAGGCCGATCTCGTCATAGTGAAACAAGGTTCTTTTGTTTGTATTGCATAATTTTGCAAAATCTCCTGTTTTTATACATGGAATCTTCTTTTTTTGCATAATCATTCATTTTCTCCTTGACTATACCGTAACGTTATACTTTATTATATCTGATAGCAAAAAAGAACGCAAGCAGGAGGTTGAACATGCCGAAATTAAGTGAACGTGTAGGAACTTTTACGGATTCTGTTATTCGAAGGATGACAAGAATCAGTGATGAATATGATGCCATTAATTTGTCTCAGGGATTTCCGGATTTTGATCCGCCAAAGGAAATCATGGATGCGCTGGCCAAGGCTGCTTATCAGGGACCGCATCAGTATTCGATTACTTTTGGAGCTGAAAATTTCAGAGAAGCGCTGGCCAGAAAACAGGGAAAGGCCATTGGAAGAACCATTCGTCCGGATACAGAAATCGTAGTGACCTGTGGAGGTACCGAGGCTATGATGTGTGCGATGATGACCATCTGTAATCCTGGGGATAAAGTTATGGTATTTTCTCCATTTTATGAAAATTATGGGGCAGATGCGATTCTGTCCGGTGCAGATCCGATTTATATTCCGCTGGTTCCTCCGGAATATCATTTTGATATTCATCGGATTGAAAAAGGATTTCAGGAAGGGGCAAAAGCGATTATCGTCTGCAATCCTTCGAATCCCTGCGGAAAGGTCTTTACAAGAGAAGAACTCATGCAGATCGGCAGTCTTGCTGTGGAATACGATGCCTTTGTTGTGACAGATGAAGTGTATGAGCATATGGTTTATGCACCGAATCATCATACCTGTATGGCGTCCCTTCCGGGTATGTATGAACATACGATTACCTGTAATTCTCTTTCGAAGACGTATTCCATTACAGGATGGCGCCTGGGATATCTGATCGGACCGGAAGAAGTCATTGAAGCTGCAAAAAAAGTACATGATTTTCTTACAGTAGGTGCAGCGGCTCCTTTGCAGGAAGCAGCAGTGACAGGACTGAATTTTCCGGACTCTTATTATGAACAGCTTCTGGAGACTTATACAAAGAAACGTAAGTATTTTCTGGATGGACTGGATCGGATCGGTCTGAAACACAATGTGCCGCAGGGGACCTATTTTGTGCTCATTGATATTCAGGAATTTTTGGATCTTCCGCAGTTCCAGGGATATACTGATCTGGAATTCTGTGAGTGGATGATCCGCAATATTGGAGTGGCAGCCGTGCCGGGATCCAGTTTCTTTAAAGAAGAAGTCAACCATCTGATTCGTCTCCACTTTGCAAGAGAAGAGAAGACATTGGATGAGGCACTTGACAGACTGGCGAAAATGGCGCAGCTGCTTGCATAATCCGGAAATTAGAAGAAAGGAAAGGGAGAAGATGCAATCTTATTCTGTATATTTTGCAAATTATTCGATCGGCACCGATGTCTATGAACAGGTTCCGGAAGTATGCGGCGGATTTGGAAAACGAATTCTTCTGATCGGAGGGGAAAAAGCTCTGAAGGCAGCAGAACATCTGCTTCGTGCAGCGATTGCAGACAGCGGTCTGGAGATTGCAGATACGGTACTTTTTGGAGAGGATTGTACCTATTTGAATATTCATCGATGGGCAGAATATGCCCGTGTCTGCAAAGCCGATATGATTTTTGGTATGGGTGGGGGAAAAGTATTGGATACAGCAAAAGGAGCTGCATATCAGGCGGGTATTCCGGTATTTACCTTTCCAACGATTGCAGCCACCTGTGCAGCGACGACAGCCTTGTCGGTTGTATATAAAGAAGACGGAAATTTCGACAGTTTTTATTTCTATGAGCGCCCGGCAAGACATTGTTTCATTCATCTGGAGGTTCTTGCCAAGGCTCCGGTGGAGTATTTGCGTGCCGGGATCGGAGACACGATCGGAAAATACTTTGAGTGTCATTTCTCAGCCAGGGGAGATAAACTGAGCCACAGTTCGGCCATGGGACGAGAAATCAGTAATCTTTGTTATGGACCTCTTCTGGAACATGGAATTGAAGCTCTGCAGGATTGCCGTGAAGGAAAAACATCTTATGATCTGGAACAGACCGTTCTGGCTATTATTGTCAGTACCGGTATGGTATCGCTGATGGTATTGGATGATTATAACTGTGCTGTTGCACATTCGGTATATTATGGACTGGTTCTTCTGCCGGGATTTGAAGAACATTACCTGCACGGAGATGTAGTTGCGTATGGGGTGCTTGTTCAGCTGGCTGTAGATGGACAGAAAGAAGAACTGTTACGGCTGCGTGAATTCCTGACAAAGTTGGGAATTCATACCACATTAAAACAGATGCATGTAAAACTGGATCGTACAGAACTGAAAGAAGTTCTGCGGGAAATCGTTACAGGACCGGATATGGAACACATTCCGTATAAAGTAACAGAAGATATGATTTATCGTGCCATGGAAGAAGTTGAGGCAATAGAAGCTTAACAGATTATCATAAAAATGAGGAGAAAAGAAAATGAAACAACATTCCAGTGTCAATACCAAAAATATGCTGAAATTTATTTTGTGTTCCGCTTTTGGTATCTTAATGTTTCTGGTACCGATCCCACAGGGAGAATCGTTTACCACACTGCTTGATTTCCTGAAGACAGGTCTGAAGAATCTGTTTGGGGGAAGTCTGGATTATATTCTTTTGGTTCTGCTGATTGTATCGGCAGTGATCAGCTTGATCGATTATATTGCAAAACCGGAATTTATCCGGAAAAATCATTATTTGAAACGGGCTTTTTCCACTACACCATTTTATCTGGTGTCTAAAATTCTGGGAGCAGTGTTCGGATGTATGGTTGTCTTTCACGTTGGACCGGAAGTGGTGACTTCCGTGGATACCGGAGTTACGATGATTGATCTTTGTAAAACCCTGTTCTGTATTGTACTGGCATTCAGCTTTATTATGCCATTTCTTACCGATTGCGGAATTATGGAATTCCTCGGGGTACTTGCAAAGCCGGTAGTACGTCCGCTGTTTCACGTGCCGGGACGTGCATCGGTCGATTTGATCGCATCCTGGTTTGGTGCTTCGAATGCAGCAGTCATCCTGACAAGAGAACAGTATATGAGAGGATTTTATACAAAACGGGAAGCCAGTTATATTATGACGAACTTCTCATTGGTATCCATTCCCTTCTGTTTGATGATTGCTAATACAGTAGGAATTGCAAATCTGTTTCCGGCATTTTATCTGTGCATTTGTATTACCGGTATTGTGCTGGCTGTGATCATTGCAAGAATTCCTCCGATTCGTACCATTCCGGATACTTATCGGGAAAAAACAGGAAAACAGATCAATGAAGAAGTTCCACAGGAAAAAGGAATCTTGTCCTATGCACTGGAATTAAGCTGTCAGAAAGCGGAAAAATTCAATCTTCGTTCGATTCTGTCCAGTGGTTTTGAAGTTGTTATGGGAATGTTCTTTGATCTGATCCCCATAGTTGTGGCATGGGGGATGATTGCTCTTATGATTGCTACATATACACCAGTGTTCAAATGGATTTCCTATCCAATGGGACTGTATCTGCAGCTTTTCGGAGTAGAAGAGGCCTTTGCTGTAGCACCGGCAACCTTGATTGGATTTACCGATATGTTCATTCCGGCACTTCTGATCACAGGTATTGAGTCTGTGAAAACAAAATTTGTCATCGGTGTGTTATCACTGGTACAGATTATTTATCTGACAGAAGTCGGTGCAATTATTATTAAAAGTGAGATTCCGCTGAATCTTTGGAAACTGTTTTTGATTTTCATGGAACGAACCCTGATTGCGATTCCGCTGATTGTACTATTTGCAAATATTATACTGTAAAATATTGAGAAAAAGAGTGTCAGGGAGACGGCTGCTACTAAAAGATATAATACGGCAAGCGTGAGCAGTAACAGCTTGCTTTCTTTTAAATAGCTTTTATTTTCTGCTGTATGTATAGCTTCATTAAAAAGTTTTTTCGTTATCGTGATATGATTCTCAGCAATGAGTGTGATCGGCTGCATTTGTTTCCTCCTGTTTTAATCGGCATCAAAATGACAACCATTTAAGAAATCGGTCAATATAAGTTCCAAATCTTTTTCATAACTTTCGATATAGGTGAATTCGATGCACACAGCATTTGTTCGACATGCAGCAAATGCAGAAACACCATGATCATAAGGGGGGAGTATCACTGGTACAAGTATAAGAAATCAAAGTATAAGGTTGATCATTGCAGGTGATCGTTTTTTCAAAACATACGTGATAATTCTTTTTTGCTGCAAGCAGCCATGTATTACAGATTTCAGCAGCTGTTTTTTTGTCCGGGGGAACATTGTCTATGACGCATGAAGGTGTCTGTGCAGCTACCAAAAAAGCAATTCGTTTGGCAGAAGAAGCTGGCGCTGTTATTTCCTTCTATACAGATGGAGTTAAGTGGATTAATGAGAGATATCAGATTCCATTGATTCTTATATCGATGGGAAAGAGAGGAAGCCGGGCATATGTAACGCAGTAAATTGGTTTACTAACAGATGTCTAGAAAAGATATTGAAGCAGCCTTCGTCCAGGCTGCTTCGAATTTTATAGAAATGCTTTTTGTTCATTAAGAATTCATGATTGGCTTAGAAACTATTTGCTGATCGTTGTTGTTTCCTTTTCGATTAAGGTGGCTGGAACCATGCTTTCGTAAGGAATATAGTTTTCCAGTGATTCAATAGCGATCTGTGCCATAAGTGAAATGTTTTGATCAATGGAAGTAATCCGATAAACAGCATAGTTGGATACAGGAGAGTTGTCATATCCTATTAATTCAATAGTATTTGGAATATCAATACCAGTTTTTATGCACTGTCTCTCAAAAAGGTTTGCGATATCATCGTTAGAACAGAAAACACCAATCTTTTTTCCATTATATTTTGTGATGAGGTACTGAATCAGCTTTTGCATGGCCTCTACAGCCTTTGGTATATAGGTGTCAGTGAAGGATTCTTAATGCTACTGTGTCACAAGAACCAAGTGGAAAATATTTTGTATCTCTGTGTTGTACGGATGTGGAAATGATTCCAAATCCAAAATATTTAAAGAAGTCTTTAGGTAAACTTGCTAAGTTACAAAGAGAATTATCTCGAAAATCAAAAGGTAGTTCAAATCGTAACAAGGCAAGGATAAAAGTTGCAAGACTTCAGGAACATATCGTAAATCAGAGAAAAGATTTCTTACAGAAGTTGTCTACTAAAATTATTAGAGACAATGATGTGGTATGTATTGAAGATTTGCAAGTAAAGAATATGATTAAGAATCATAAACTTGCACAGTCGATTGCAGATGTGTCATGGTCTGAATTTGTCAGAGAACTAGAATAGAAAGCTGATTGGTATGGACGGAAAGTTGTAAAAGTAGATAAATTCTATGCAAGTT
>OBLI01002786.1_pt1 | contig 14320 bp, 7 predicted proteins | sample 1519701 | NCBI WGS metagenome assembly OBLI01 (sample SAMEA3663005, study PRJEB22513) | pig gut metagenome | biome: pig gut; feature: pig-associated habitat; material: faeces | place: France | collected 2012 | reverse complement strand
GCACCGTGCATGGCAGCAGCAGTGATGCTCATGCCCATCTTGCGGCGGTCAAGGGCGAACTCTACGATGAGGATGGCGTTCTTGGCAAGCAGACCGATAAGCATAATCAAGGCAATCTGCGTGTAGATGTTGTTCGAGGGCGAACCGAAAATCATGTTGGCAAGCTGTCCTACCGTACCGGGAATCATGCTCAGACCACCCATCAGCCATACGAAGATGAATGAACCGGCAAGTCCGAACGGTACACTCAACAGTACGGCAAAGGGAAGCAGATAGCTTTCGTATTGGGCGGAGAGGAGCAGGTAGATGAAGATGAAGCAGAGGATGAAGACTATGCCTGTGCCTCCGCCGCTATTGCTCGCTTCTTCGCGTGTCAGGCCGGAGAATTCGTAGGAATAACCTACGGGGAGGTTCTCTTTGGCACAGCGTGCAATGGCCTCGATGGCCTGTCCCGAGGTGTAACCGTCGGCAGGGTTTCCGTTGATGGCAATGGAGGTGAAAAGGTTGAAACGATTGATGACATCGGGACCCTTTGTCGGGGTGAGCGTCATGAATTCAGTGATGGGGCACATTTCGCCCTTGTTGTTGCGGACCTTCACCTTGTAGAGCGATTCCACATCGGTGCGCTGGCTCTGCTCGCCCTGAATCATCACGCGGTAGATTTTACCGAAACGGTTGAAGTTCGAGGTATAGAGACCACCGTAGTATCCCTGAAGTACGCCGAGCACGTCACTGGGACTTACACCGGCACGTTTGCACTGTGCGGCATCAATGTCAATGGTCAGCTGGGGGAAGTTTGTGGAGAAAGAGGTCTGGGCACTCTGAATTTCGGGGCATCGCTCGAGTTCCTTGATAAAGTCATTGGCCACCTTCTCGAAATCGTTGATGGAGCCGCCGGTGCGGTCTTGGAGGTTGAGGGCAAAACCGTTGGAAACTCCATAACCCATAATCATAGGAGGTGCGAAGAAGAGCACCTGTGCGTCCTTGAAGGATTTTTGCGCCTCAAGGTAGAGGTTGATAAAGGTGAGATTGGCGCTTTCGGTAATGGGGTTACGCTCGCTCCATTTCTTGAGTTTGACGATGCACGAACCGTATGACGGGCCTTGTCCGCCCATGAAGGAAAATCCGGAAATCATGGTGGAACTCTCGACGAGTGGCGAAGCCTGTACCATGGAGTCGACCTGTGCGAGCAGGTGTTCAGTACGGTCCTGTGAGGTTCCGGGAGGCATGGTGATGACGCCCATCAGCGTTCCTGTGTCTTCGTTGGGCACAAGGGTGGTGGGGGTTACCGTCATGAGGCCTAAAAGGCCGGCAATGCTGGCTGCCACGAGGACGAGTGTAAGATAGGGGCGCACCACAAAGCGGTTGACACCCTTCTTGTATTTCTCGAGCAGACGGTCGTAAAAAGCGTTGAAACTGTCGATGAAACGCTGCCCGAAAAGTCCCAAAATGGCGACAATGGCAACGGCGTATGCGATGATGCTGACAAAGACGTTTTCGAACTGGTAGCAGTCGGCCACCATGAATACTATGGTAAGGACAAGGAGAAGGAGTGTGACAACTGGCGGGAAGTTCAGCCCCAGTTTCTTGGGGGCATACTTCTTCTTCATGGCGTCCTTGGCTGCATGCTGAGCTTCGGCAAAGCGTTCCTTGAAACCCTTGCTGTGGTCGGCTGCATTGTGGGCCTTGAGGAAGATGGCACAGAGCGCCGGTGAAAGGGTGAGGGCATTGAGGGCCGAGAAACCGATGGCAATGGCCATGGTGATACCGAACTGGCGGTAGAAGGCTCCGCTGGTGCCACCCATAAAGCTTACCGGCACGAACACCGCCATCATGACGAGGGTGATGGAGACGATGGCACCGCCAAGTTCGCTCATGGCATCGAGCGATGCTTTGCGGGCCGAGGAATAGCCCATGTCGAGCTTCGCATGTACGCCTTCGACCACCACTATGGCATCATCGACCACAATGGCAATGGCCAGCACAAGTGCCGAAAGTGTAAGAAGGTTGATGGAGAAGCCGATAATGTAGAGGGCGAAGAAGGTTCCGATGAGAGCCACCGGAATGGCGATGGCAGGGATGATGGTGGAGCGGAGGTCCTGAAGGAAGATGAAGACGACGAGGAAAACGAGGAGGAAGGCCTCGATGAGCGTTTTGACCACTTCGTGTATGGAAGCGAAGAGGAAGTCGTTGACGTTCTGGGCAACTCGATATTCCAATCCTGCAGGCAGGTCGTCCTTGGTTTCCTCAAGCAGTTTCTCAACGTCTTGTACAATCTTTGTGGCGTTCGATCCGGCTATCTGGGCCACCATCATGTTGCATGCATTGTGTCCGTTGACGGTACCGCCCCAAGCATAGGATTCGCGTCCGAGTTCGATGCGTGCTACATCGCCTACACGGATGAGTGTGCCGTCGGGATTGGCCTTGATGACCATATTCTCGAATTCAGAAGCTTCCTGCAGACGTCCCTTGTAGCGCAGTGTATACTGGAAGGTGTTGTTTTCGCGTTCGCCGATGGTTCCGGGAGCTGCCTCAATGTTCTGCTCAGCAAGTATGCCGCTGATGTCAGAGGGAACGAGACCGTATTCTGCCATCTTTTCCGGGTCGAGCCATATACGCATGGAGTAGCTTCCACCCATGACGGTGACATCGCCTACACCGTTCACACGCTGTACGGCAGGGAGGACATTGATTTTGACATAGTTTTCAATGAATTCCCTGGAATAGCGGTCTTCGGTATCTACGACAGAGAAGATCATCAGCATGGAGCTCTGGCGTTTCTGGGTGATGACACCGACGCGTGTGACTTCGGAAGGGAGATAACCTGCGGCTTTGCTCACACGGTTCTGTACGTTCACAGCCGCCATGTCGGGGTCGGTACCCATCTTGAAGGTGACGGTAATCGTGGCTGCACCGGTGTTTGTGGCACTGGACGAAATATAGTCCATGTTTTCCACACCGTTGATCTGTTCTTCGATAGGGGCAATGACGGCATTGAGGACCGTCTGGGCGTTTGCACCTGTGTAGCTGGTTGAAACCTGTACGGTAGGAGGTGCTATGTCGGGGTACTGCGTAATAGGCAGTGAAACAAGGCCAAGGAAGCCCAGCAGGACAATCAAGATGGAGATGACCGTCGAGAGCACTGGCCTGTTGATAAAGGTATCGAGTTTCATTGTATGGTGTTGCTACAATAAATATAAGGTGGGTTCCTTTGCATGGGGAAGGTTACTGGCCAGGCATTGCCTTGGTGGCCATGTGTTCCTTCGACTTTTCGCGTTGTGCTTTGCTTTGGGCAACGGTAATGGGTTTTATCTCCATGCCGTCTTTTAGTTGGTTCACACCTTCCACAACAAGACGGTCGCCGGCCTTGAGGCCGCTGGTAACCACGAAATTCTCTCCATCGTGCTGTTCAAGCACGGTGATCTCTGTGTTCTTGACCTTGTTGTCTTTGCCCACAACATAAACGAAACGCTTGTCCTGGATGGCATAGGATGCCTTTTGAGGAATGATGATGGCCTCGATGCGACGCACGGGGAACTGGAGGACTCCGGTGGCTCCGGAACGGAGAAGCTTGTCAGGATTGGCAAAGGTGGCACGCATCTGCAGGCTTCCGGTGGTGGGGTCAATGACACCGCTGAAACTGGTTACTTTGCCAAGCTCACCATATATGGAGCCGTCGGCGAGGATGAGTGTCACGTCAGGAAGGCTCTTTCGTGCTGCTTCACTGCCACCGTTTTCACGGGTAAGCTGGAGGAACTGCTTTTCTGTCATGGAGAAATAGGCATACATCTTCTCGAGGTTGCTCACTGTGGTAAGAGGCTCTGAGATGCTTGCACTGACGAGCGACCCTACGCGGTAAGGGATTTCGCCTATGACACCGGAACTTGTGGCACGCACGGTACAATAGCTGAGCTGGTCTTTTGCGGAGCGGAGGGCAGCCTGTGCCTCGTACATGGAGAGGGTGTTGGCGGCTACATCATAGTCGTACTGGCTGATAATCTGTTTTGCCAGCAGCTGCTTCTTGTTGCTTACCGTGAGTTGCTGGGTCTGTACGCTTGCCTTTGCCACGTTGACGGCAGCCTGCGCCTGGTCGACATTGGCCTGATACTGTGTGGGGTCAATGATGAACAGCGGTTGTCCGGCGTGTACAAAGTCGCCTTCGTCCACAAGCTGGCGTGTGATGTTTCCGCTGACTTTCGGACGAATCTCAATATCCTGTACACCTTTGATGGTGGCGGGATATTTTGTACTCAGGTCGGCCGAAGAAAGGGCAATGGTCTCGACTGCAAATTCCTTGCTGCCGCCTGTTGCCTGCTGGCCCGATTTGTCGCCGGAGCATGCTGCCATTGCAACTCCGAGGGCGAGATAAAGAAATCTTTTCATGTGTCTTGTGTGTTATTGTTTTTTTATCGTTTACTTCGCTATCCGTTGCATAATATATAGTTTCCCTAAAAGATTATGCCGGACAAAGTTACAGAAAACGAATATATGCAGTGTAGTTTTCACTTCAAAAAAACGTATATTTTACACTATTTTACATCGATTTTATAGTGCAATAGTCAAAAAAGGGTTCAAAGGATGTTGTCAAGGGGCTGCTTGCCAATCGCCTACGCCTCTTTGCATTTTGCAGTACGGTGGGGCTGCATCGCATTAGAGAGCATGAAAAACCGGCAGGAGACAAACGTGCGTGTGGCACTTTTGTCTCCTGCCGGCTATTGGGGCTCAGCATTGGCAGAGTTTATTGGGATTGCCGTTGCAATACCCTGCAAGCGTAGCGATGAGTGGGGCAATATCGGTGTTGTCAATCCTTCCGTGAAAAGCTTCTGCTCCGGCTCCAATGGCGAAAACTGGTACATAACCATTGGTGTGATTGCCGGAGGTCCAGCCCAAGTGTGCATTGTCGTTCAGAATTTTCTTGGCGAGGTTTCCAAGGGCATTTTCCTTGGCATACATGCTTTCAGCACCCTTGTCGGTGCCTTTTACCAATGCTTCGTAGGCCAGTAGCAGGCGGTCTTCTTGCTCTTCAGTGACAGGGACTTCACGCCAGAAGCCAAAGTTTTCGGTAAGGTCGTTGCGGACCGCCTCGAAGGTAAAGCCTTCACCGAGTTCCTTGCGGAGTTTTCCAAGGTGGGAGGAGTATGCACCTGCGCTGAGGTTCTGATACTTCAATAAATCAGTATGGAGCGTATAGTCGCTGTTTCCAAGTCCAAGGCCGCCTGTTTCGTGGTCTGCCGTCACTACGATGAGTGTCTCATCAGGATGCAGGCGCATAAAGTCGCAGGCGATGCGGACGGCATTGTCCATATCAACGACCTCGGAGAAGACCGTGCGAGCATCGTTGGCATGGGCGGCCCAGTCGATTTTTCCTCCCTCCACCATGAGGAAGAAGCCCTTAGGACCCTTTTCGTAAAGGAAATCGATGGCAGCGCGTGTGATGTCTTGCAGGGTCATGTCGCCAGGCTTGCGGTCGATGAAGTAGGGAATGGAGGTGCGGTCGACCTTTGACGCGGCTTCGCTCTGGAACATAATCATGCGTTTTGCCTCTGCCTTTTTCTGCTGGTATTCCTGGAATCCTCTGACAATCGTATATCCGGCATTGCTACAGCGTGTATAAAGGTCTTCTTTATCTTTGTCTTTGCTTTCAGGAATCAAAAAGTCTGAACCTGCAAAGAAATCGAATCCGCTTTCGGCCAGGTCGCAACCGATTTCGTAGTATTTTCCACGATAGGTCTGGTGTGCATAGAATGAGGCTGGGGTGGCGTGGTCGACGCTTACGCTGGTGGTGATTCCGACAGCCATTCCTGCATCCTTAGCCCATTTGGCAATTGAAGTGACGGAAGTGACACTGTCGGGGCGCAGACCCAAACATCCGTTGTAGGTCTTGCATCCTGTGGCAAGTGCGGTGCCTCCGGCGGCGGAATCGGTGATGCCGTTGCTGCTACTGTAGGAGGTGGCGCAGGCGGTATAGGGAAAATTGGCAAAGCATAGTTGGCCGATGCCAATGCGTCCTTCAAGGGCTGCGAGATAGGTTTCGGTTCCGTTTACCTGATTGAGCCCCATGCCGTCGCCGATGAAGTAGAATACGTACTTGGGCGTCTTGACCGCTCCGGCACAGAGTGCTACGGCAAAAAGTAGGACAACGGTGAAAATTTTTTTCGGTTTCATATCTTTTGTTTGAGAAAAAAGTACAAAGTGGAAATTGTGGGTTTCCTGCTTATGGCAGGAAACCCTCGTTCATCCGTTTTTTTATACTCATTTATCCTCACAGCGTTCAGGTGCACCCCCGTGGGGATAATCATCTTTACCCATTAAAGGATGGTGCATCCAGAGTTGGGCTTTAGTTGCTTAAAGAAGTCATTTCCCTTGTCGTCGACGAGGATGAAAGCGGGGAAGTCTTCAACCTCAATCTTCCATATGGCCTCCATACCGAGTTCAGGGTATTCCACGCATTCGATGCTCTTGATGTTGTTCTGGGCAAGGATGGCTGCTGGTCCGCCGATGGAGCCGAGGTAGAAACCACGGTGGTCTTTGCATGCGTTGGTGACGTCAACACTTCGGTTACCCTTTGCAAGCATGATTCTGCTTCCGCCGTGGTCCTGGAATTCATAAACGTAGGGGTCCATGCGACCTGCTGTAGTGGGGCCCATTGAGCCACAAGGCATTCCCGCAGGAGTCTTTGCCGGTCCGGCATAGTAAATGGGATGGTTCTTTAGATATTCTGGCATAGGCTCTCCTGCATCGAGACGGGCCTTGATTTTTGCATGGGCAATGTCGCGACCGACGATGATGGTGCCATTAAGGGAAAGGCGAGTGCTAACGGGATACTGTGAGAGCTGGCGGCATATGTCGTCCATGGGCTGGTTAAGGTCAACCTTTACGGCTTCGCCTTCTCCGGCCTGACGGAGCTCCTCTGGGATGAGTTCATAGGGCTTTTCGTCCATCTGTTCAAGCCAGATTCCATCCTTGTTGATTTTTGCTTTGATGTTCCGGTCTGCAGAGCAGCTGACACCGAGTCCTATGGGACAGCTTGCACCATGGCGGGGCAGGCGTACCACGCGGACATCATGGGCAAGATATTTGCCGCCGAACTGTGCTCCAAGTCCTATCTTGTAGGCTTCCTGAAGCAGCTGCTTCTCAAGTTCCACATCGCGGAAGGCACGTCCTGTTTCATCGCCTGTGGTGGGGAGTTCGTCATAGTAGTGAGTAGAAGCCAGTTTCACGGTCAGAAGATTCTTCTCTGCACTGGTTCCGCCAATGACAATGGCGATGTGGTAGGGAGGACATGCTGCTGTGCCGAGACTCTTCATCTTTTCCACAAGGAAGGGAACCAGTGTTCCGGGATTCTGGATGCGGGCCTTGGTTTCCTGATAGAGGTATGTTTTGTTGGCGGACCCTCCGCCTTTCGTGACGCAGAGGAAACGGTATTCCATTCCCTCGCAGGCTTCGATGTCGATTTGTGCGGGAAGGTTGCAACGGGTGTTCACCTCGTTGTACATGTCGAGCGGTGCATTCTGGCTGTAGCGCAGATTGTCTTGGGTATAGGTGTCGTAGACGCCACGTGCAATATACTCTTCGTCTTCGTACCCCGTCCATACCTGTTGGCCTTTTTCAGCGTGGATGATGGCTGTTCCGGTGTCTTGGCAGAGGGGGAGCTGTCCCTTGCATGCCACTTCTGCGTTGCGGAGGAAGGTAAGTGCCACATACTTGTCGTTTTCGCTGGCTTCCGGATCACGCAGAATCTTTGCCACCTGTTCGTTGTGGCTACGGCGCAGTTTGAAGCTGACGTCGTGGAAGGCCTGGTTCATGAGCAGTCGGAGACCCTCAGCCTCAACTTTCAGTATGGGGTGTCCTTCGAAGTCGCCGACGCTGACATAGTCCTTGGTCAGCAGGCGGTATTCGGTCTTGTCCTCGCCGAGTTGGAACATCGGCGCATAGCGGAATTCAGGTGTTTGTGCCATATAGTTTTAGTATTGTATGTAAATTTGCGGGAATGGGTAATCTCTTCATCAGAAAGCATGGTGCAAGGCGGTTTCCTTTCTTTTGACAGCCAGCGTATCTGTGCCTGGTTTTGCTGAAGAAGCGCCGGAAAGCCAATGCATTTCTTTTCATGATTGTTTGTGAGTTATTTTATTTTCTGTCTTTTCTGCATCTTTCATCGCATGTAGAAAGGGCTTAGGCATAGGGGTCTCGAAATGAAGATGCTCTCCGGTTATAGGATGGTAGAAATCAAGGCGAAAAGCGTGGAGGCAGAGACGTCCGCAGGGATCATCACCGTTTCCGTACTTGATGTCACCGCATACCGGGTGCCCAAGGTCCTGAAGATGCACTCTAATCTGGTTTTTGCGGCCGGTTTCAAGTTTCAGTTCCACAAGACTGTAATAGTCGTTGCTGCGCAGTGTGCGGAAATGCGTGACGGCATATTTCCCACCATTGTCAACAGGTGAACTGAAGGTGAAGTAGGCCTTGTTGTCCTTTAACCACGATTCTACGGTACCTTTCTCGCGTTCCATGCGTCCGGAAGCTAATGCCACATACCGACGGTCTGTGACGATGGTATGCCAATTGTGCTCCAGGATCTGTTCGGCCTCTATGGTCTTGGCATAGACAAGCAGTCCACTGGTGTCGCGGTCAAGGCGGTGTACCACGTGGGCTGTGCATTTCTGCCGACTTTTGCGAAAATAGTCGTCAAGGATGGTTTTGACACAGAACTGATGATGGTCGGTAGCCATGGAAAGAATGCCGATGTTCTTCTCGATGACGCAGATATGGTGGTCTTCATATACCAGTTTAATGAAGCGGCTTACAAGGGGCGAAGCGTTTTTGCGTTTGGAGATTTCCACTGTCATTCCAGGCTCAAGAAGAAAGTCGTGCTGAGTGACAATCTTGCGGTCTACCCGGATGCCACTGCCGGAGAGGATGGCTTTTGCCTTGGAACGGCTGATGCCATTAAGACAACGGATAATGAAAGGCAGGAGTTCCGAGGGTTCTTTAACCTTGAATACCGTGTATTGTGGGGCGTTGGGATTATACATTCATGAAGATTTTTTGAGGGGGAGAGTGTCGTTTGAGGCTTTGGCTCTTTGGCTCAGACGAATCTTTTTGACTTTGCAAATTTAACCTTTGCCCGTCAATTTCACAAAGGGTTTTTGAAAATTCCTTGTACAAAGGGGGTGTATACCGGTGATTTTATCCGTATATAGTGGCATTTCTTGGCGTGAAGTATGGTGAGCTACTCGATAAGGAGCAGCGTGATAAATCCCAAAAGCAATGCATAGGTGGCCTGTTTCTGGTAGCCGTGGGCATGGGTTTCCGGTATCATCTCGTCGGAAGTGACATAAAGCATGGCACCTCCGGCAAATGTGAGTAGCAGTGGCAGGAAACTCTGTGAGAAATTGCCCAGGAAGTATCCCACAGTCACGCCAACGACTTCAAGAAGTCCGATGGCAACGGAGATGCAAACTGTGCGTAGGCGGCTCACACCGGCAAGTAGCAGGGGTGCGATGACAACCATTCCCTCTGGAATGTTCTGAATGGAGATGCCGAGGGTGACGGTCCAGTCGGTGGACCCTGTTGTTCCTCCGTTCAGGCTGACGCCTGCAGCCATTCCTTCGGGGAATTTGTGCAGGGCAATGGCCATGACAAAAAGCAGAATGTGATTAATGCGCCCGTTGCCATGATGCTGCTCAGGGTCGAGCCCAGTGATGTGATGAAGATGAGGTGTAACCACATCAAGCAGATTGAGGAACCATGCGCCCAGCATGACGCTGATTCCGACAAATAGCCAGGGTATGGTGCCACGACCTTCGAATCCGGGGAGAATAAGTCCTACGGTGGAGGCGGCCAGCATGATGCCGGCGCAGTATCCAAGGACGGTATCGTTCCACTTGTGGGGCAGTTCCTTGATGAAGAAACCTATGAGGCTGCCGAAGACGGTAGCTGCGCTCAGACTTATGGCGCTGAGAAGTAAGGGATGCATAATGTGGATTGGGTTTTGCCGGGGAAATATCTGGAAAGGGTAAAGAATATGAAAAAGAGAGTGCACCGAAAAGAATTATCGATGCACTCTCTAATGTATGTAATACTATAGGGTGTCGCTGGAACGAGGGGTATCATACGCGTTGGGGTGTGCGTTGATGCCTGCTATCGGTAAGCAACCAATTCCTTACTGAAACGAAATGGAGAATTATCGGATAACTTCCTTCTTGCCGTTTGTAATGAAAATGCCTTTTTTGATGTTGTAGGCACGGCGTCCTGCAAGGTCGTATGTGGATTCTCCAGAGTGTGTGCCAGCGTTCATTGAAGTAATGCCCACAGGATTATCCACATAAATTACGATAAGGTCTCCTGCTGTGCTGGATGGAATAAGAATGCTGCCATCCTCTTGTTTTTCAGCAGTCACAGAAGCTCCGTTTACGGTAATCAGGCCTTTTTCGAGAGAAACATTGGGGAATGTCATGCGCAAAGGCTGTCCTTGGTTGTTGATAACAGAGACAACGGTGGCCTTCTGGTCTTTCCAATCGATGTTAACCGTGAAGTCTCCTACAGCTTTAAGTCCTTTGACGCTACCTTGGGGCCATGCAGAAGGCAATGCGGGGAGGATGCTGATAGTACCTGTGGCACTTTGCATGAGCATTTCCGCAATACCGGCACATGCACCGAAATTGCCATCAATCTGGAAGGGAGCATGCGAGTCGAAAAGATTGTAATAGATACCGCCTTGACTCTGGTCAACTCCATATGAGGTGGAGTGCTTCAGAGCATTGTGAAGGAGTGTGCGGGCATGGTCACCGTCCTGTGCGCGTGCCCAAAGGTTGATGCGCCATCCCATGGACCAACCTGTAGAGTTGTCGCCACGGAGCTTGAGGCTATTGACTGCGGCATCAAAGTATTCGCTTCCGGGATACACCTGGTTGAAGGGATATAGGCACATCAGATGGCTTTGGTGCCGATGTCCGTTCTCGCCGCTGGTATAGCTCGAATACTTCCATTCGCGGAGAATTTCCGTGTTGCTGCTAATCAGGCTGGTGCCCCAGTTACCTGTATAGGTTTCTGTGGCAAGTCCGAGGTCGAGTTTTGAGTTTCTGTCCTTTATCTTTTCAAGCCATTCCGCGTCAAGTTCGCTTTCGTTGCCAAGCACTTCAATGGCGTCGAGTGTGTTCTCGAAGAGTTCGCGGCAGAGCTGCTGGCTGTGTGCCGTGGCGTTTTGGCTGCCGGGGCCATGCTCCGGTGAATACTCGTTGGGACATTCGTAGGTGCCGTCGCTGGCAAGTTTCAGGCGCTCTGCCCAATACTGTGCACAACTCCACATGGCGGGGAAGACTTTTGCAAGATATTCCTTGTCGAGCGTATAGCGGTAATGTTGCCACAGGTGGCTGACATACCATGCATTGGCAATGGTATAGTTTGACATCCAGGAACTCATTCCTCCGAAGATATTCGATTCCGTATGTACGGTCCATCCTACACTCTGTCCTGCATTTTTAGCAGCAAGTTTCCAGCCTGGCGATTGGGTCATGTTGACTATGTAGTTGAGGAAGGGCAGATGGCATTCGCTGAGGTTGGTAGGCTCTGCTGGCCAGTAGTTCATCTGGATGTTAATGTTCGTATGTATGTCAGAGTTCCAAGGTGCTGATGCGGAATTGTTCCAGATGCCTTGAAGGTTGCTGGGGACATCGAGCCCACCACGGCTGGAGCTGACTTCAAGATAACGTCCGTAGTAGAAGTATAGTTGTTCAAGGAAAAGTCCCTGTACCGACTTGCTGTTAGCAGTGGAATTGTTGTAATATTTTATTAGGTCTTCGGTGGTCTTGGTGGTAGAAGCCAGTTGTGTAGAGGTTCCGAGGTTGAGGCTAACGCGGCCCATATAGCTACGGAAGTTCTCTATGTGCGCATTTTCAAGTTCGCTGTAGCTTTTTTCCGATGCTGCATCAAGAGTGGAGGCAATGGCTGCGGCGAGCCCCTCATCGCCCACACCTGTGGAGAATGTGGAAGGGTTGGTGCCGTCATAGTCTGTCATGGCTGCAATCAGCACGATAACTTCTTGCGCGCCGCTTACATGCACACCGACAGCGTCGGCAGTTACCGTGGCTCCTTCGCCAACGGGAATGACACGGAAAGTAGTGTTATATTTGAGCAGGTCGGTGGAGCCTGTGAAATAACCTTCCCCTTCGCTGTACTTTGGCATTTTTGCATTGATGCCTGTCCCAGGGTAGTAGCTGACGAGAATAGAGATTTTTTTGCCTTCGGCTGCTTGATAGTGTGCAACGATGACGTTGTCAGGTTCGGACGCGAAGTATCGCCGTGCGTATGCGTTGCCGTCCTGATCAGTAAAGTCAACGCCCCCGATGCCGTCTTCAAGGTCCAGCCAGCGCTTGTAGTTGGAGAATGTGGAGTAGTCGCCACTTTCGTCAATCACGTAGAGCGAGCCAAGGTTCATGTATTTGCCATGGTTCGGGTTGGGATTGATGGTAGAAGTTCCTGTCCAAAGGCTTTTTTCGTTCAGTTGTATTTCATCGGTGTGCACTCCTCCCATCAGACATGCGCCGAGACGTCCGTTTCCTATGGGCAGACTGTATTCCATCCATTTGTTGCTGACCGTGGTAAGGGTGGTGGGGATGTTGTACCAAAGGGTCATTGGATTTGTGGGTTCCCAACTGGTAATCTTTGTTCCGCTTTGTGTGTAGTTGACGGGGATAAGTTTCTCGAGTTCAGTATAGTCAGGGACATCTTCGGCACTGATGAACTGTATCTGGTCGTTCACATCTTTGGTGTCCCAGAAACCGATGTTGTGCTCAGCACCGGCACCGCCCCAAGTGTTAAAGCCTACAGATGTGTTATCGGTGGTGGTGATGACGAATTTTCCGGACTGTGAAGGAGAATTGAGAATCTGGAAATTCTTGCCTTCGGTGCCGCTTTTAAGCAGGGTTGTGGACTGGCCGTTGTTAATGGCGGTTCCGTAACCGGTGGTCACATAGTTTCCAAGCTTCGAAAGGAGCTGGAAATTGTTTTGTGTGCCAATGAATGCGAAGAGCTGTCCGCCAGAGTTTACGGCATTGGCATTTGTGAGGAATGTCCCCTCACCGTTGTCCTGCAGATAGGTCCCTCCCTGGGTAAAGTTTATTTTGTAATAAACGGGAGAGTCTGCCGTACTGAACTCCGGCAATTGTGCCCATGAGGCTAAAGTGCCGACTATGAGCGACAGAAAAATCAAAAGGATTTTTTTCATGGTATGATATGGGTTGATTTGTAATCTTTTTTCGTTAAGACATGGTGAATTATTTCTATGTCAACGATTTGCCGACAAAGATACAATTATTTTCCATGTTCTGCGTTTTTATATAGAAAAAAATGCGGGGAGAAAGTCTTTTCCTGCACAATATGCGGATGTATTCCCTGCCAACGTGGGGAGCATTCCTTGCATGTGATTACAGGGCAGGGTCAATTGTCCGACGTCTGTCCATTGCTTGCTCTATGGCTTCAAGTGGGCAATTGTTTAGCCCGTCGCAGATGATGTCTGCCCATTGGCTGACGATATCACGAGGATTTGTGGTGGTGAGGCCTACTACAAAGGCTCCGCTGTCGTGTCCTGCCATCAGCCCATTGACGCTGTCCTCGAAGACTACGCATTCCTCCGGGATTGTCCCCATGTGCTCAGCTGCATTGCAGTAGCAGTCAGGGAAGGGTTTCCCGCGTCCGGCATCTTCTGCTGTGAATATGCGGTCAAACAGTTGGGGTAGTGCAGGAAGTTGTTTGGTCAGCGATGCCATCTTGTCCCGGTTGCTGCTTGTAACAATGGCACATGGAATACCGGCTGCGTGGATTTTGGAGAGGAATTCTTCTACGCCGGGGAATATCGTGTAGGTCATGGCGTCTTCGAATGCAAGCAGACGTTGTTTCACCTCCTCAGCAAGGGTTTCTTTTCCGTCGAAATAGTGCGTGAGGATGGCTGTGAGGGTGTTCCCTTTTATACGATTGGCGAAATCCCTGATTTCGGGGAAAAACTCTTTACCGATACTGTCCCAAAAACGGTAATATTGGCCTTCTGTGTCAATAATGACTCCGTCAAGGTCGAAAAGTGCGGCTCTAAACATACAATATATAATATATTCTTTTATTATGATTTCACGGAAAATATATGGTTTAGGGGAGACTGTCTATGACATTCTCTTTCGCAATGGAATTCCTTTGAAGGCAGTTCCAGGAGGTTCTGCTTTTAACGCTCTCATCACCTTGGGGCGCTGTGGGTTGGAGCCCGCGCTGTCTACGTTCGTTGGCGATGACCCTATAGGACGTCTGACGCTTGATTTCATGAAACGCAACG
>OBLI01002785.1_pt1 | contig 14321 bp, 16 predicted proteins | sample 1519701 | NCBI WGS metagenome assembly OBLI01 (sample SAMEA3663005, study PRJEB22513) | pig gut metagenome | biome: pig gut; feature: pig-associated habitat; material: faeces | place: France | collected 2012 | reverse complement strand
ATAATATAATTGTGGAAGTATATATTCAGTATTTATGCAACATCCTTCAGATAATTCAATATAATTCTTTTGGGTATAGTCATCGGGAAGATCGACTATTTTAATTCCACTATAAATATTAGTTTGAATACTTCTTATATTATTACTCATAGTCTGGAAAGTCGCATCAGATGCAGTGCTAACACCCTTGTCAGTAATCGCACTAGCTATAAGCGACTTTCCATTACTGACAGATGTTTTTAGTTCATTATATTGTGCTACTGTAGCATACACTCCATTATGATTATGATTTGCAGTAGCATAACTGCCTTTAGGTTGATATTCATCAGGGTTTATAATGCGAGAAGTTCCGTCAGACCCCTTATATAATAGGCTAGTAGAGCCAGTGATCAACTGGCCCGATTTCAGAAATCACGGCAAGAGAAGAACCCCTCCCTAGAAAAGTAGGGAGGGTAATATTTTTTACTCAAAACGAATCACATGAGCATATCCCTTTGATGCTCCTTCAATTATGATATATGGTACATTTTTAGGTGTAAATGGTAAATTTGTTATGCGCTCAGTTAAGCCTCCAGGTATTTCCATACTATATACATTATATCTATTATTATAATAATCTGGCTCATAGAAAGCAACATATATTCTATTACTATAGTTATCTTTTATATATTTAGTAATTATTTTAGTATACCCCAAAAGTTCAATATTAGGAAATGTATTAGTTAAAGGATAATCTGCAGTGAATCCATCCCATCTAGATACTAGTCCTGTACCTTGTGTCCAGCGCATCATTGTTGCTATAGGACCAGATGTACTGACATTTCCTGAACTAAACATGGGAGCATGTACTTCTGTGCTTGCAAGATATCCACCATAATCACTAAGTTTAGATGTTCCAACACGTCTAATATTTTCTGCCATCTGCTCAAAAGTAGCAGTAGAGCTTGTTGCAACATCTCTGTCTGTAAGTGCAGTTGATATCATATTCTTACCATATAATACAAGTTCATCGTTCATTGCTCCAATATCTCCTATCTCACTTCGAGTTATATAACTATCAGGTGTAATAACTCTACCTGTACCATCTTTACCTTTATATATCAAACCAGTTTTACCAGTAATCAACTGACCGGATTTCAGGCTTTGTGGCACAGAATCCGAGTTCTGGACTTTTGGCAGATAATTGGTTAAATCATTTTCAACCGTCTCACCTGACGGTCTTTTAACGACTTCGGAAGAAGTTTCCAGATGAACGGTATCATATGTTCCACTGGAGTTCTTGCGATTAAGCCGCTGCTTTAACGTTGCCATGTGCATTCACTCCTTTTATAATTTATAGTATTATAAAAACGTTTATGTTATTCTTTTTGAATTAGGGGACTCAGAGATGAGTCCCCTATTGAGGATTATTTATTAGACAGTCTCAAACCACAGGTCACCAGCTTGTTGATTGGTAGGCTGATTACCACCAACCTGAATATCAAGGAGCATACGTCCATTGCTATACAGACGACCAGCAGAAGCATAAACAGAACTGTTAGAATACGTCTTAGGATTAGCACCCTGAGAAGTGGCACCAATCAGGAACAACTTATCGGTACTATTGGTAGCACCAGCAGTATTCTTGGTATCGGTATTGGTATCAGTGGGAACAATCCACTTACCATCAGCACGCAGGAACTTAGTTTGATCACCCTTTGCAGGAGCAGGAACCAGACCAGTAGAACCAGCAGCGCTAGCACTGGCAGCACCGAAGTTACCGATAATACCAGTCAGATCGCCCTTGGCGACTGCAGTAGCTGCGGAAACATGACCCAGACTATCAACTGTGATCTTATAGATACCAACAGCATGAGAAGTATGTGTGGGATGGGTATATCCACTACCAGGAATACCAAGAGCCGTAATATCAGACTTTTCAACAGCTGTAGCGGCAGATACGTGACCAGTAGCATCAACAGTAATCTTATACAGACCAGAAGTCTTAGCGGCATAAGCAGGATGCGTATAAACCGTTACATCAGAACCATTGATCTTGATTTTACCATTGTTTGTAGAACCAGCAGTAGCAGTAGCATCAGCAGGAGCATGAGCAGACTGGGAGTGCTCATAAGCAATCTTACCACGATCACCACGATATGCAGTAGAATCAGTCTCACCAAGAGCCAGAGAAGCGGAGATCTCTACATATGCAGTACCAGACCAACGATAAGTGACGTTGGTATGCAGATCGACATAGATCTTACCAGACTCACCAGTGATCTTCTTAGCAGCCGTATGTGCGGAATCCTCATAGAAATCAGCACCACTCTTATAAGCTTCGATAACATCATCGACATAAGAAGGCAGCTGAGCAGCAGGAACCTTACCATTAGCATCCAACTCAGCAAGACCACTAGCTGCACCCTTCAGAGACTTTTCTAACTTATTATCAAGAGCAGCAGTCAGTCCATTGATATTAGCAATTGTAGGAACAGCACGAGAAACCTTAATCTTACCATCGGTCTCACTAACAGCAGTAACAAAATTGTTGGTAACAGCATTGTCAGTGACATCCAGTGCACCGATAGCATCCTTGATCTTCTTAGCAACGGAGCCATTAACAGTATCAGCACCATTCAGTGTAGCAATGGCATTCTTGTTCGTAGTGGTCTGAGCAATTGCCGCGCTGGCATAAGAATGAACAGCATCACCGGTAACAGGATCAGTGCCACCATCAGCAACACTGCCAGCAACCTTAACTACACCATAGGCGGTAGCCGTAGCAGCAGGAATGTCAGCAACCTTATTAGTAATTGTACAAGCAGTACCATTAGCAGTAATAGAATCAATCTTATTAGGTTCACCACCGGTAGAAATGATTCCATCAACCGTATTCTTCAGTGAGCTAACACTGGTCTCCAGAGCGCTCAGAGAAGACTCAACGTTTGCTTGATTGCCAGTAAGCTGAGCACCGGATTCATCAAAACGCAGAATCATACTGGAACGAGATTCCAGATGATAAGTATCATAGTCTGTACCATTAAAAGACTTAAAACGATATTTAATATATTTGGCCATTTTAATATTCACTCCTTAACCGTTAAAGTTTAAATAGATACTTATTTACTTAATCGGTTCACACCAATAATCACCGGCTTTTTGATCAGTAGGTTGGGTATCAGATTGAACAATCTGTTTACTACCGCCTTCCCCTGACATCTTAGACCAGTCTCCCCATTTTGTATCACTTGTACTTACACGAGAATATTCAATACCAGCAGTATCACCATAGGCGATCTGCTGAATGGAATACTTACCACTGGCAACTGCGGACTCACCAGCAATTGCACTATCCTGATTAAGTGTAATTACAAAAACATAATCTTTGGTGATACCTTCCTGTCCTTTCAGTTTAATTGCATCAGTCTTCTTTAATTCAAGAGTCAGACCTTGCTCATAAGAGCTGGGAGCACTATCAGTATCTTTATTAGTGGTATTCGTATGGATACCAACTACCTTTACACCATCTTCAGTGTTGACAATATCGCCAGTGTTCGTAGTAGGATCAGGATTTAAGATTTTATCTTCAACTTCCTTAATGACTTCATACATTTCTTTCACAGTCATTGGAAGATCAGTCAGATCGCCGAGCTCTCTAGACATGGCCTCAATCTTAGCAGAAAGAGTGTTAATCGATTCTTCATCAGTTTCAACTTTGCCAGTTAAAGTTCTCAGCTCTTCGATCAGCTGAGTGATTTTCTCCATATTATCTACTACTTGTTTATAGGTACTTGGATTCATTCCCATGATCAGAAGTCCCTCCTTCCGTTAGTTGTCATTATAGTATTGTTGTGATATTTCGGCTTGACATTACTATATAGCAGTCATCGAAAACCTGTTTATACCAAGTATATTTGCAGGGTAAAGTCATCCTTTTAGTTCCTTTCTTCTGCACCGTACGAAAGCTTGTCTTGCCATTTTTACCTCCTTGTAAAAGTAGAATATAGATGACCTTTCGGTGACTGCTATTCCTCCCATTTTTATCGAAGTATACAAAATAGAAAGGAGGCCATTAAATTATGGCTTATGCTGCTATTCGAGATAAAATTGTGGCTGCTGCAATGAGATGTGTTGGACTTGTTGGTGGTACTGGTACTGGTGATGATGAGTTTATTCGTTACTATAACAGTTTATGCGGTACGAACTTTTCTTTGTCCAGCACTCCTTATTGTGCAATCTTTGTCACATATCATCTGCGTACGAATGATGTTCCTACTTGGGTTTGTCCAAACTTTGCAGGATGTACCACGGTTAACCGTGAGTTCTTGATTCCTACTAAATTTGGTAAGAATCCTTCTAGCTATACTCCTAAGCCTGCTGATTTGATTTTCTTTAACTGGAATGGTAAGCGCAATGGAACTTTCCATCATGTCGGTTTTGTCGAGAAGGTTGTTGGTAATACGGTGTATACGATAGAAGGTAACTCCACCAATAGCACGGTGCGTCATAAGAGTTATTCTGCTGGTAGTGCATACATTGCTGGTTATGGTGCACTTCCTTATGAGTCTATTGATACTCTGGATAATCCTTTCCCTGTTCCTACTCTGGTAAAGAATGGTACCACTGGTACCGCTGCATATTGGGCACAGTTTGAACTGAAGCTGATTCAGAAGTATAATATTGCAATTGATGGTGCTTTCGGTCCTGCTTCTGTAAATGCTGCAAAACAGTTCCAGATAGCTAATAAGTTGGACGCCGATGGTGTAATTGGTGCTGCTACAATTAAGGCTCTGCAGGAGTCTCATAAGAAGAAGGTAACTCCTGTTGTTACTCCTACACCTACGCCTACACCCTCTACTCCTTCTGCACCTAGTACAAATGAAAAGGAAGATCCTACGGAAGAGATGTGTCAGCCGACTAAGATTCGTTTGCTGAAACAGTTCCAAACCTGGTTGAATAATAACTATAGGACTGGTTTAGTTGTAGATGGTATTTGGGGTCCTGCTTCTCGTAAGGGTACTATTAAGGCTCTGCAGACTGAACTGAATCGTCAGGTTAATGCCAGATTGAGTGTAGATGGTATTTGGGGCCCGAGAACAAAGGCTGCATGTGATACTTTACATTTTGGATGTAGCGGTAAACTGACAATGCTTGCTCAAGGCTTACTTACCGCAAATGGCTATGATGTTAGCACGTTGGATGGTGTATTTGGTCCTAATATGATGGCAGCACTGAAGAGATTCCAGGCTGACTTCAGAATTGGTACTGTTTTTACTCGTGGTACAGTGAATCCCGCTACTTGGGAAAAGCTTGTTAAAATTTAATATCTGATAAACACTAATTATGAGGAGGCCTGAAAGGGTCTCCTCTTTTAGTTCCACATTTAAACGGATATATTTGAGATATATATTATATAGGTGAAGGAAGTATCATGAAAATTTCCTATTATATTTTAAAGGAGGTACCAATATGAAATGGTATGTGTATGGGAAGGATCTGAGATTCTATATGATCTCGGAATATGGGAAGACGATGAGTGTTCCCAAGACAGAACTGTATGAGTATCAGAAAACTCATCCGGAGGATACATTCACCTATGTAGGCGAGAGAATGCCTATGGAGGTACAGTATGTATGAGTATCATTAAATGGAACAGAAGAATCATTCGAGTAATGAACTCCTGTAAGTATGAGGAATTTGAGAAGCTTATCAATGAACTTCTCGAACTTCCTAACTACAAAAAATTCTTTACTTCCAAATGGTATATTTGGAATGTAATGAGACCTCGTGATTTCTACAAGATGTGCGCTATGTACATTCAGAAGATCACAGATGGTCAAACAGATCATTTTGATAAAGCTGAGAAGCTTATCAAGATCGTACTCCACTCTGCAAAGAGTGAACAAATCAAGAAAACTTTCGTATGGAATATTACGAAGAATACCCCAATCATTATGTGGGATATGGTTCCCTATATGAGTAAGGAGAAGATCATTGTCATGATGGTCAAGAAAAAGTACGTTATTGCTGATGAAATCATTCGGCCTTTCTTTGAGGCTGCAAATTTGATCTCTCAGAACGGGAAGGAGTAACTATGATCGTTTGTGCTGCATTAAAATGGACCAATCCATATACTGGTCTTGAGATGACTATTGGTTGCATTCGACATGCTGATGGTCTGGCTCAACTCAATACACTTCGTGAACTTGGATGGGTTGTCAATAAGGAAGATGTCGAACAAGGGTTCTTAGATCACGACGGAAAGTTCTACTCAAGAGCAGCCGCATACACTATTGCTAAGTTTTGTGGACAGCTGTCTGCAACAACTCTGGCAAATAAGCATGGTAGCCAAGAACTCTTCTCCGAAGATCTATATTAAGGAGGAACTTTATGGGTCGCAGAGGAAAAGGAGAGCTCACCTACAAGCAGCATGAAGATGCTGTGAAGCGTAAGCTCTATGAACAAAAGAAAGAGATCGAAAGACTCTCTTTGGAAAATGCCACTCTTCGTATTAAGATCAAGGATCAAGATAAGAAAGCTGAAATCTGTAATATGATGATCGATGAAGCAATTGTCGATCTGGAAGACTGCATTGGAATCCTTTGTCTTCTGGATGAATCTGGTCTCGCAATTAGAGATTATTTGGAGGGTAAAGGTTTGCTAAAACAATACGTCTACTATGTGGACGAACACAAAAAGGAGGGCGCAAAAGATGAGTAATGAGGTTAATTCCTATCAGATGTATCTGATCAAGTTGGAAGAATGTGAGGAGCTGAAGAAGCAGATCGAAGCTCTTCACAAAACTATTGCAGAGAAGGATGTATCGATCAATGAGCTGATCTCTGAGAACTATCAGCTTGAGTTGATCCTTCGTGAAGCAACTCCCAAAGAGTTGGATACTCTTGTCAAGAGAGCTCAGAATTCTCTTCAGGAAAGGTACGACCAGTTCTGGGCAAAACACCCTGAACTCAGAACAGAAAAGGAGTGATGCCAATTGGGCAAAATTCTGAACAGAGACATTTCCTGGATCAGCTTCAATCAGCGTTGTCTGGATGAGACTGATCGGAAATCTCTTCCTTTGGGCGAGAGAGCAATGTTCTTTGGAATCGTTGCCTCTAACCTGACTGAATTTATGCAGGTTCGTTATCCGATTGAACTTACGTTTGATTTGGATGATGATGCTTTGGATGAATTCAAAGATGCCATTGCCAACTTTTATCAGAAGATGGTTAAACGTTGGCATAAGTTTAATAAGAACTATCAATTGGTAGTTCCTGTTGATGAGCTGAAAAAGAACTCTGCCAAGTGGATAGAACAGACATTTAAGTCTGAAGTATTCCCTGTACTTCAGCCTATGAATGTTGATAAGTCCAAGACACTGAATCTGCATCCGGGTACGTATCTATTGGTGCGTACTCGGAAATCTAAGTCTGATTCAGAAAAGTTGCAGTATATTGAAATTCCCAAAGGAATTGATCGATATATTGCAGTACCTGGAAAGAAGTATTGTGTATCGATTCTTGATCTGATTCAGGATAACCTGGAGTTTATGTTTAAGGATCGTAAAATCATTTCTTCTTTCCCATTCACTATTCTCCGATCTGCTCAGGTATTTGATCAGATTGATCGAGAACAGCTGGATGCTTATCAGCAGATTGTTAAGACTTTGAAGGAAAGAGAGCGATCCTGGATCACTACTCTCGAAATTGGTTCTACAGAGAAATCTGACATCAAACTTCTCCGTAACCTACTTCCCTTGCGGTCTGACACAATCATTTTCGCCAGTAAAGAAGTTGGCCTCGCAAGTTTGAAATCTCTTCCTAGTGAAATCTTTTCCGATAAAGATAAATGTCGGAAAATGAAACCTGTTAAAACTTTCCCGAAGTCTTCGATCTTTGAGTATATCAAATCCAAAGATCGTCTTGCATTTCATCCGTATGAATCTTATGACCAAACTATGGTCAAGTTCTTGGAAGAAGCTGCTGATGATCCGAATGTGGTATCAATCAAGATCAGTCTGTATCGAGTTGCCAACAACAGTAAGATCGTGCAGGCACTGTTGAAAGCAGCTGATAAAGGAAAGTCTGTCACAGTTCTGATTGAACTGAAAGCACGTTTTGATGAGCATCACAATATCGAAATCTCTACGATTTTGAGAGAGGGTGGTGTTCGTATTGCTTTTACTTCTCCAGATATGAAGACACACGCAAAGCTGTGTCTGATTACTCGTAAAGAGAAGAAGGGTCTTAAGACATATGCTCAAATCGGTACTGGTAACTATAGTGAGTCGAATGCAAAGCAATATACTGATTATAGTTATTTCACTGCCGATCAGGATATGTGTTTTGATCTGACTCGATTCTTTGATCTGATGACTTCTGATCAGGGAGTATTTAAATCTCGTAAGGTGATTTATGCTCCTTATAATATGAAGGATACGATCAAGGATGAGATCAAGGCGGAAATCAAACGAGCAAAGAATGACAAAGAAGGCTATATCTTTATCAAGTGTAATGGGTTCACTGATGTAGAAATAGCCGAAGCGATTCAAGATGCTGCCAAGGCGGGAGTAAAGATTACGATGCTCGTTCGTGGTGCTTGTGTAATCGAGCCTACGAAGAACATCAAGATCTATTCTCTTGTGGGTAGATTCTTGGAGCATTCTCGAGTGTATCAATTTGGTACTGGAAAGAATGCTCGAATCTATATTGGATCTGCTGATCTGATGGGTCGAAATCTGAACCGCAGACATGAACTTCTGATCCTTGTAGAAAATGAGGAGATTCGTGAGAGATTGATGAAACATCTGAAAATTTATATGAAGGATAATACGAATCTGAGAAAGATTCTTCCTAATTATAAATATGAGATGGTTGATCAGCCTGAAAAGAAAAAGAATCAATTTTCTGCACAGGATTGGTTCATCGAAGAAGCCAAGGAAATGGGGCTGGAGTAATTCCAACCCTTTCCGACTTTTAAAATATGATATAAGATGAACAGTCTTATATTAAAGACAAGGAGGAAAGCAGAATGCACATTTTATACCATTCTGATATTATCAGTAAAATCTACACCGCTTTTACGACTAAGAGTCAGATGAAAGTGAATTTTGGTGTAGAGACAGCAGAGACACTGGAGTATAACTACTCTGTGCTTGAGGCACTGGCCGTTCATCGCATCGGCCACCTGTTTACTAAGGATGGTACCAGAGAGCTGGTTGATACCATTCCTAATCAGGTTTCTGGTACAGTTGGTCAATACTGTAGCGAATGTCATAGTGTTGATATTTCTGAGTTTAAACCTGAAGATCTCACTAATGAAGAGATTCGGAAGGATATTCTGGATCTTTGCGCTAATGGAACGTTTGTTCCCTTTATTTCTGTATTCACTCATGACGATCTTAATATGAGCGATAATCTTCTGGTTATCATTTTCGGTATCGGAGAACATCCCGATGAGAATTTTGGAATGTTGTCCATTAATATTCCTGAGTACATCAAGGATGTTGATCTGAGTGATCGTAAATCGGCCATCGCCATGTATCCTATGATTTATGATGTTCCTAAGAATATCATTGGCGCATTGGCAGAGGAGCCGAAGATGCATATTCGTCTCTTTACCAGTGCTGAGCTGGAGGAGCGAATCAAGAAAGAAAAGGAGGACAACAATGAAAGTTGTTCTGAAGCAGCCGAATAAAAAGCCGATGAGAGCCACTGCCTTCTTTGCAGTGGCTTCTCCTGGTCCTATGACGGATCTTGGAGATGCAGTGATTAACTTAAACCTTGCACATTCCACAAAGGATACAAAAACATATGACGCCGTAATGGAGCAGCTGAAGGCACGCATGCTCCATGAAGAAGCACTTAAAGTGAGTGTCAGTGTCGGCTCTTACTTTGAGGAAACGGAAGGCTCATTGTTCCGTAGGAAACCAGTGGAATGTCTGCCTATGGATGGATATCCCTATATGGTGGATGGTATATCTGCTGGTATCTATATGACCATTGATGAAGTTTGCAAGCTCTTATATGCAGAAGAAATCTTGTCTGAAAAGATGCAGAGTGAACTTCGTTTAGTTATTGTATATGAACAATTGACTGGTTCTGATGATACAAAAGGAATTGAATTCCTGACTGTATCTATTTCAGATATCTATCTGAATAATCAGAGAAATAATCAGTTTAATGAGTGTTCGGAAGCTAGCTGCGATTGCTATCGTATCAATAGGGTGAATAAAAACTCCACAAGATATCTAAGCGATCCGGATCATATTCTTTTCATCCCGCTGATGAATACTAGGTATGAGAAAAATTATCTGACAGATGATTCATATATTGAATCACCTGGTAGAATTGCGTATCCTTCTACGATGGAAAGGTTCATTCTTCCGTGGGATATTGCAGGATAAAGAATATGGGAGGGGATAACCCCTCCCTTTTCTTTTTTATATAAAACATCTATATAAATACTATACCATGAAAGGGGTGAAGTACGGGTGTTCGAAAACATATTAAAAGTCGTTTCAGCAGTAACCCCATTTCTATTACTGGTAATGGGTTGGATGTATACATCAGCAACTCGTAAACGTGACAAACGCGAAGAAGCTAATAAGAAAACTGCCGATGACAAAGAAAAAGAACGTAAAGAGCAAATTGATAATCAAACCAAAAAGATTGATAATCTGATTGTAGATATTTCTGAGCTTAAGAAAGATATGGCTCAATATCATCAAGTTGACCTCGATACGATCAAGAAAATCAATGCATTGGCGAACGCGGGTGAAATGACCAGCACAAAGTTATCTGAATTAGCTAGCGTTGTTATGGTTCTTGCTGAAGGTTTACGTGACCAACACTTAGATGGTAATATTACGAAGGCTGTTGAAAAATACCGGAAGTATGAATCTGATACATCTAATGCGATGCTTCACAATGCTTTTACTGATGCTAAATGTGATAACATTAAGTAAGTAAATTTTCATGGTAATGTATTATTTCAAGTCTTGTGTCCAAACAAGTTACTATCTGCATAAAAAGAAAAGAAGGAATCCCCGGGGTTGTCCCGGGGATCCTTCCTATTATGTATAACGATTATGCCACTTTGAAAGTTAGTAATCCTATATTAACTTGTAATTGACAATTTGGTTCTTGGTAGGAATTTCATGAGCGTTTGATTTTCAAAAATTCATCCGATTAGCATAACTTTCTACTTTTCATTACTATTAAACTGTAATCAGTTTTGTTGCGTTATTTTTGCAACCGTTTTCTCAAAATAGTGGCATAATCGATTGTATTATTATGTTAACTCTGCACAAATAAAATTCATCCATATATTATATATTTGATAGGTTATTGATAGTAATCTATTAAATATTATGAAAAAGGAAGCGTGTAGAGTATGGCTATTAAGAAAGGTGACGATGGATACTTAGTAAACGATATGGGTGAAGTATGGGGATATTGTCGAGTATCCACAACACAACAAAAAACAGATCGGCAAGAAATTGCTATGGAAGAGTATGGCGTTCGTTCTACCAAAATATTTATCGATAAACAATCAGGTAAATCTTTTAATCGTCCTGCATATAAGAAACTGATTCGAATCTTGCGTAAAGGTGATATTATCGTTATCAAATCAATCGATAGACTCGGTCGTAACTATCAAGAGATTATTGATCAGTGGAGAATGATTACACAGGATCTTGGTTGTGGAATTTATGTGATTGATATGCCACTATTAAACACAACTGGAGATCCTGAAGATCTGATTTCTAAATTTATCACCGATATGATGCTGCAGGTATTATCTTTCGTTGCACAGAATGAACGTGAAAATACGATCTCTCGTCAAAGAGAAGGTATAGATGCAGCTAGAAGAAAACGAATTGTATCAATTGGTCGACCAAAGATTCCAATGCCATATGACTTTTGGGAAATCTTTATTATGTGGAAGAAGAAAGAATTCTCTACTGCTGATCTTTTTAGATTCTGTCATGAGGCATATGGCATGTCGAATAGGACATTCTATCGACGTATCAATGAACTGAATCAGCGGTTTGGTGAAATGAATCCAGATCGACTAGAAGATTTGATATTGGATAAAGAATACTTTGATGGTATCACATTTGATAATGAACGACTGGAACAGGGTATTGGATTCTATAACCAATATGTACTGAATAACCCTGAGAAAGAACGTAACCTGAGAGAACGCCATCGAAAAGAACGTGAAGAAAAACCAGAACTCTCTAAAGAGGAAGAAGAGGCATTACAAAGAGCAATGCTTTACAAAAGACAAAAGGAATTCAGAGAGCGGTTTAATATGCCTCCTCTATCTATTTATGATCGTACTGATATGCCAACTGAATTGATACGCAGACCTGAACCTAAGAAACCTAAGCTATCAAAAAGTGGTAAAAGAATTGGTAGACCACCAAAAGAAACCACTTCTAAGATGTATGTATATGGAGATGGACAATCTTACAATTGTCATACTAAGAATTCTGGTGTTGATCAAGCAGTTATATTACTTGATAAAGATCCTCGTATACCAGATATCGATGAGAGTAAACTGGACTCTCAGCGTCCAATGAAAACAATCGTAATCATCTAATGAATATGGGAGGGTAAATAATTACCCTCCCATTTCATCCTTTACATTAATTTTTTGACATTATTATAAATGATCCATGCTATTAGTAGATCATACACATTCTAATAAGAAAGGTGGTTATTTGTTATGGATAGTTTCAATAGCAAGATTACTGTTGCTGCAACTTTGACTGGCAATGGTGCTGAGTACTATCTGGAAATGGGTTCTATGATTGAGTCTATTGTTGTTGCTTATCCGTATGAGCAGAAGACTATTTCCAATGCTGAGTTGATTGGTATTGAGCTGAAGCGCCGTGAAGTTTATAACCCCAATAGTCGTATCTACGACAGTGTTCCTTGTAGTGGTTATATCACGGATGGTATTGCCAATCTGTTTGATGCATCCAAGATGCTTGATGTGAATGCAATTGCTGTTAAGTACACTGAGGAGGATGTTGAGAAGGAAGCTCGTATTCCGGTATCCAAGATCGTCTCTATCGGTGGTTCCTTCAAGTCTCCTGATGGTTCTCAGACAATCTCTGTTGATCCGGCTGAAAAGAAGATTGCTGACGTGGTGGCAGAAGCTACTGCAGAGGGAGACGCTCCTGTTACGATCGTATTACCTGCAGCTGAGGTTGAAGAAGAGTTGACAGTTGAGAAGAATGTAACAATTGCTGGTGCGAATGCCAATGTCGCCCAGAACTTCTATCAGGAGGTGTAATTATGAGTACTGTGTTTACTAAGCCCGTAGTCATCAATGCCCCTGAGAAGGACGTAGTCTTTAATGGTGTTGATTTTACGAAGGATGCTCTTATCACGATCACTGCTGCCAAGTCTGTTACCATTAAGAATTGTCGTTTCTATGGTTTAACTCCTACCAAGAAGGCTATGGGTGTTACGGTCAATGCTAATGATGTTAAGTTAGTCGTTGAGGGTTGTTTCTTTGGCCTGAATAGTGATAAGCTGTACAATTTCTTTGAGATGTATGGTAAGCTGGCTGATGGATCTTCTATTTCCCGTAACTATTTTGTTTGGGGATGTTGTTCTCATAACCAGGTGAATATTTACAACGTTATGGATGATGCTAATATTAATGTGAATAGTAACCATATTGGTTCTATTCGTATTGGTACTAAGGGCGCACCTAAGAATATTAAGATTAACATCAAGAATAATGAGTATAATCTGAATGATAATACCGATCCGGAATGGCCTGGTATGATTTGCATTCAGCCTTATGGTTCTCAAACTGAATCTTTCAATGGTGTAACTATTGATGTTGATGGCACAAAGACTGCACTGGTTCCTGAAAAGATTGCATATATTTATGCTAGTGGTAAGGATACCAGATTCAATTGGCAGACCAACTATCCCATTCTGTATATGAATGGTAAGCTGGTTGAGGAAATTGATAACCTCGGTGATCCTGTCGAAGGTACTAAGCCTGGTGAGGAAGAGGAGCAGCCTGTTGCCCCTACCCCCGATACCAATGGTGAAACTACCGAAGAGCCGAAGACTGGAGAGTCTACTGTAACTGAATAATAAAGATTGGGAGGGCAAATTGCCCTCCCAAATTTTTATATAATACAAATAATCTTAGCACCTTTTTTGAATCGATCTAACACATAGTTAGCAATATCTATACCTGTAGTTAACTCATATGGAGACTGTGTATAATGACTTGATACCAAACCTACACCCTTTGGGTTATATGGGTCTTCTTTGATATACTTGAAACAATACATTAGTCGA
>OBLI01002784.1_pt1 | contig 14322 bp, 22 predicted proteins | sample 1519701 | NCBI WGS metagenome assembly OBLI01 (sample SAMEA3663005, study PRJEB22513) | pig gut metagenome | biome: pig gut; feature: pig-associated habitat; material: faeces | place: France | collected 2012 | reverse complement strand
TTAATGTCACTCATTCTTATCGTCTCCTTTCAATAGTTCCTTTAATTTATCTGCTATTATATTTGCATTCTCTCCTAATGATTCGGCATTTGATGATATCAATTTCTGTGCTTCATCAACCGCATATACCCACTTGTCCACTTCTGGTATAACAAATCCAGATGGCACTGGTCTATCATTCAAATTCCTGTATGGCGGTACTGTCTGGCTAAACTCACCAAAAACCTCATCAATGTTTATATTGTTCTGCTCACATTTCTCAATAAGTATACAGAGTGCATTAGCAATCCTACTGTTATCTCTCCAACTCATACCCAGATCCTTTACCTGTACTCCGGTATAATCAAACTGTTTCCCAGGAGTATATCTCTTGAGTAGTGACCTGCTCTGCTCTGATACTACCGATGTAGTATAGCATTCAGTACACTGGTAATGTACTATTAATCCAAACTGTGACCAGTCAACTATCATTAATGGTTTCATATATTGGTGACCACAAGATGGACACACTACATTTTTCATTCTTGGATTTGCTATTACTCCCTCATTCATTTCATACTCCTCAATTGGTGCTAATTTGATAGATCCGAATTTTGAACTATCTATCTTCATTTGAGGATATTTATCAGTAGCAACAGCAGTACCCTTGCAGGCATCACACAATACCTTTGATGCTGACATAAACTTTGATACCTCTGTAGGCTTACCACAATTGATACAATTACATATCTTAGTAGCACCTTCAGATTTCTGCCTTACCTTTGGACCATTATTTTTGAGTGCTTCCTCTACTATCTGCGGATTTATAGGAACATTGTTAGCCTTACATTCATCACACTTACAGGTCTTCTGCGATGCGAATTTTGTAAGTATTATCTTCTTACCACAGCCAGTACAGGTAAACTCCTTAGTGTCCTTATATCCCTTATCGTCTGCCATATCTACTCACCATCTTTCTTATCTATTACAACAAATCTACTGTTTACTATCTCATATCCATTGTCCTTGCAGAACTTGATTAGTTTATTCTGCAACTTCTCCCTAACTTGTACAACCAAAGTCTGCGATGTATTCCATCTTGTTGCTATCTCCTTGATGTAGTTCACTATGTCCGGATTATCTGAATTGATGTCCTCATCATAGAACAATACAAACAATGCATGTACCTTAGTGCCTGGTGTAAGTGTCTGCCTAAACTGCTCGATTATGTCCTCACCACCCATGTTCTCCACGAGTTTCTCAATCTCATCATCTTCTGACATCTTATTCTCTATGGTCACTTCATCATGATCCCATAACTCTCTTGTCTCGATGTCTGTTGATCCACATTTCTTGCATACATAATGGTTGCCTACCCTATTCAATCTTGATTCATATCCGCAACATTTGCACACCTGCGATGTATTTTGGATGATGTGTTTTCTTAAGTAACTCCTTACTCTATAGACTCCCTGTGCCATTATGTATTCGATTGGATCTCCAACTTCCAAATCTGCCTTAGGAATTGCACCTGCAACACCTATCATGAATTCCTGCTTAAGGTCATCATTTTCAACTTGTCTGTTCTTGTAGAGATATCTACCTATTCGGTGCTTCATTTCCTTATCTCTGATAGTTACCAATAAGTTGTCCAATGCAACCCTATCATTTGATTCCTGCACCAATATCAGTAGGTTCCTCATGTAATCTCGCTGTTCTTGTGTCATAATAATCCATCTCCTTGTATATTAATATTAAGCTTGTCCTCTGCTTCCCTTTTATTGTACCACACAAGAGCCGATCTGTCAACCCATTATTTATCGATATATTGATTAACTATTACGACATCTTAACTATCTTATTAATACTTGTGATATTGAAAGCATATTCTTCCCCATTATATTCTATTTTCTTAGGTCTGCATAACTGGCCAGATTTTATCTCACCTAATACTGTAAATGTCACATCTTCTGATAACAACTTCACATTGAATCTACCAGTTGCATCCTTAATAAACTTGTCCTTATATTGCTCAATTATTGTAACCTCTTCATCCATCGGTATTCTAAACTCATATCTATCTCCTATAAGATCAGATATATAATCTTTAATACCAGACTTAAACTCACTAGGACTGAATTTAACTCCCTGCTTTTCAGTCTTAGGCTCATAGTAAAATCCTGGTATTCCATCATTGTTCAATAATTCAATTATATAATCCTTACAATATGCTTGATATGCCTTGAGAGAAACTCCAGACTGTGAGAATTGAGGTAGATCTGGCAAATCATCACCAGTAAATGTGCCAAGTAGATCATTTGTCTTATATAATGATATCTTCACATCATCATACTTCTTGTCAACAGTTATTGCTATTCTATTCACTCTTACTTTTATATTATCTTCCATAGTTGTCACATCCTTTATACAGATTCTGGGTAGACGTTCTAGACTCCATCTACCCAGAATCAAATGATCCTGCTTATTTAATTACTCTTCGTAACCATCATCTGCAGTAGGCATCGGTGCTTCCTCACCATCTTCATCAGCAGATTCTGCCTTTGCAGGCTTCTCAAGCTTAGGAAGGATACCTGCATCTGTAAGAACTGTCTTAACACCAGTCTGTGTAAGCGGAGTACCATCTGCAAGTTCACGAGGTTTCTTAAGCTGACCAGATACTACATCAACATTGATGCTTGTCTCATGATTTGCATCACCAACTGAAATGATGATTGGATAAGAAACATTTGCATACTTGATGTTGCCGTTAGCATATGATTCCTTAACATCGATCTGTCCATCACCCATTGCAAATCCGATCTCTGTACCCTCGGCAAGTAAACCTGCCTTAACCAGACTACCATCGATCACATTCTTCTGAATCTTATCTAAGCAGTCACCAACTGCCTTCTCAGCCATCTGCTTAGAATACTCCGGAAGATTCTCCTCATTGTACTTGTTAGGGAACTTGTACTCATCTGCACGTCTGTCAACTGGATCATACTCCATACCGAATGCACTTGCATTTACCTGCAAGAATGTCTTGAATGCTGCTAACTTATCCTGTGCAGTAACCGGATTCTCCTCTGTACCCTGTGGGAACACAAATCCTGCAGCCAATACATCAGCATCGTTTGAATGTACTTCTTTAATTTTGGTATGTGTCTTGTAGAAAACTCCGACAGCAATACCCTCTCCCTGCCAGTAGGCAGTAATTCTGTTACTTCTTGTTAACTCACTCATTGTAATTTCCTCCTTAAATAATTTATTGTGATTGAGTTGTTACCTTAAAGGCTTCATCGTTGATATTGTTATACCAAAAGATCCGATAAAGTCTTTATTTCTCTACAGTTACCTTGTTCTGCTTTCAATTCTTGCCGATTGACCAGACTGTAATGAATCTAATACTTTGTAGCGAAGAAAGAAAACACTATACAAACTTTGAAGTTTTTCGAAAAGAAAAACATTATCATCACATTAAATAAAAGATTATAACAGATCTAGCAATAACTGCATTGATTCTGATTCCTTGTTAATGATGATATTGATCTCTTCTCCCGAAGTATTCTTCATTACTACTAATCTCTGGTCTGATTTCATAGCATCACACACTTCATACCAAGTTTCATTCCCATCATCCTTATACTGGACTGGAACAATATTGGTAATCTCCTCTACTTCTGATACCTGCTCATTGACCAAAATCTTGTCTCCAATATTCATGGCTTAATTCCTCCTTTCTAAGGTTTATATCATAAGGCATAGCATCCACATTAACTATTGTCTGGTCATTAGTTTGTGTCTGTGCTTGCGGATGCCATACACATAATGAACGGATTAACACATACTCTGCTTGTAATATTTGGTTGCTATTGCTATTATCTCCTTGTTGTACTTAATAATCTTATTCTCGATATCATTCTTCTTTGCCTGCAGATTTAGTGATAATTTCACTAGCCTATTTATTTCTGCCTTATCACTTATCGTAGAGTATCTCTCGATCTGTAGTTGTTCTTCTGTTTTATCTATATCCTTTGATATGCTCTCTGCCTGCAATGCAAGTATATCTACTTTCTCCTTCAAGTTCTCGATTTGTACATGTTCCCATGTACCCTCTTTAATTACTACTTCTACCTGTTTAACTTCTTTCTTAGGTAAGTCCTGCATGGTATTAGTATTGTGTTCAAGTTGCCTTCTCTCATACCTCTCCTTATATGCGATGCACCCAAGTATTATATAAACAATAAAGTATATCACACATATCAGAGTAAGTCCAATTAATATATTCATGATACCAGATTCTCCTTTAATTTCTTTAATATAATACTCTTGATTGCTTCATCATAGAAGATTATTCCGAACTGGTTCTTACTACGATTCTTATCATATGCCTTGTTATAGGTTTCTACTACATCTATTTCACCTGCAATTTGTTCAGACATATACTGTAACTTGAGTAGATCCTTATTCCGTAATGCCCTACCATCATATCTCTTTAGCAGGTTGTCTGTCATAACTTCTACGCATACATCATATATGTCTGCCTGCAGTTCAGATTCTGTCCATTCACCATCTAGTGTGCATCTTTCAGCAGGCTTTGAGTAGTATCCTTGTACTTCCCTACATTTCTGCTCAAATTCTGTCTCATATGCCTGATCTAATTCCTCTAAGCCAAATACCATATCAATCATCTTCTCCTTTCATATATCTCTATTTCGACCATCTGCCGCATCATAATAATCCACTCTATTATACCTAACTGGTTGTATGTGCTGATTATTCCATTGATTGAGAAGCAGTTGAAGATATAATTTGATATTTCCTCATTGGAATCACATGATATATTTCTTCTTGCGACCATCTTCTTAATAATCTTCATTAGGTCACCCTGCGTGTATTTACCATCTTGTGATATCCTGCGTGTATCTCTAAATTCTATCAATAACATATTATTACTCCTCGTCAAACCATTTCTTTCTTCTCATACTGTCAACCTTACCATTTGCACTCTTTGCAACTATGCAGAGCACTATGAATAATGCTACTAATTTGCTGATCATCTATCTCACCTGCCTTTCTAATATAAATATCGGATGGGATCGTGTCACCATTAATTTCTAGGCTGATCCCATCCGACCTCACCATTATGCCAGTGATTCCTCTGCATTAGTAGTTTTTCTCTTGCGACCTCTCTTCTTAGGAGCAGGTGTCTCCTCTGCAGGAGTTTCTACTGGTGCAGGTGCTTCTTCAGTAACTGGTTCTTCCTTAGCAGGTTCCTCTTTCTTGAGATTTACTGGCTTAGACTTCTTCTCCTTCTCCTTAGGTGGATCAATTTCATCTGCTGTTGCAAGTCCTGCAGCGATAATCTCTGCCTTTACTGCATCAGTAAACTTCTGGATACCCATATCTGCCTTCTTCAACTGACCAGATACCAACTGCATTTCTGTAGGGATGTATACCTCATTTCCGCTGTACTTCATAGTTACTGTAAACTTGAGGACTGCCCATGCCCAGTTGCCACTCTTATTGTACTTGCCATCAGTAATTCCCATTGTTGAGAGATCCCTACCAGACCCTGTAGTCTGTGATGGTACAATCTCATCATGTGCTACTCCACCCCACTCAATATTAGGATACTTCTCTGTTACCTTGCCTGCCAAATCCTGCATCTGTGGGAGTAACATTGCCATTGCATCATTCACAAGTTCATCATCTGTAGTGTAATTTGCCTTGCGGACATTTCCATCTGCACGTCTGTCAGTTGGATCGTACTCAATATTGAATACACCTGCATTCTCTGTGATCCATTTGCGGAAATCCTCTCTGATAAGTGCCTTGTTGCCATCAGCAGGTGCTTTCCACTCTGTATTCTCACTATGGATATCTGCCACGATTGTGTGTGTTCTGTAGAATGTTGCGATGAAATTCTCACCATTTGCCTTAATTGCTACTCTGTTTGCTCTCATGTTATCTGTCATAATAATCCATCCTTTCTTAATTCCACCAGTGGTGGTTGCCTTGTTTTATTGTAATTACATTATACCACACCGGAGTTAAGCTGTCAATATTATATTCTCCGATGTGGTGTTGGAATGGTTATTAGAATAACCACTTAAAGAATAATACCAGTACCACGATGATTATCACTGATAGTATCAGCTGACCTTTATCATCATTCTTATTGTTACTACTGCCATGGAAATAAATCATGCTACCACTCCTTCCTACAATAGATCCATCATATAATCTGGTTCAAGTCCGAGTTCATCAGCGATGATATCTTCAGCCGCTTCATAATCTCCAGTTGGAATTGCTTCAACCTGCAATCTCCTTACGCATTCATTTACTCTAATCATTGCATCTTCCATTGATATTCTATCTCTGGTAACGAGTATCTGTGCAACACTTGTCTTGCCCATACTATTCCTCCAATCTATCTAATATCGCATTAAGATATGTTTCTTCATCTTTACTGCAATATACTTCTACGTGTACCAAATGTCCATGTGATGATGGCTCATATTTAATTCCTGCCTGCTGTAATTTTTCCCGGAATTCCCCGAATTTTTCTCTCGATAATTCCACATTCATCCATTTCCTCATATTATTCCTCCTCTCTAGAATATCCGAGTTGTTCGAACATCCAATACATTTCATCCTCTGTGATACCCATATCCTCGCAAATATCATCCGCCATCAAATCTCCATATCTGCACAGATCGAATACTTGTGACAGGCATCTTTCTGCAAACTCTTGCAGTTGCGGATTATTTGCGATAATCTGACCAATACCAGTTGGCATATTAACCCTCTCCTTTCATAATATTCTGCCTATTTTTGGCGATTGGTGGTGCAGGGAATTGAACCCTGCCACACCTTACGATGTGTATCCATCCACCATTAAGATTACTTGCTTAAGTCATTGATGCAATTTCTGTAGATTAACTGGTCATCAGCACCTGCAGGAGTGCTCTTCTGATATTTGGTCATGATGTTGTCCATCAATTTTCTTACTCTCTGTCCCTGCTCTGATGTACTCTCGATAAGTCTGTAGCTATCAAGAATTCCATGTGCCAGTTTCATCTGTGAGTTGTCAAACTCATACTTAGCGATTGCATCCGCCAGTACCTTCTTCTGATCGGGAGTTGTGAGTTCCACCAATTCTGTGCAGATTGCCTGCAATCCCATCTTGTTACCTGCCTTGTCATAAATCTTTGCCATAATAATCTCCTTTCCGCTGAATCTCTGTCAGCATTGGCTTTATTGTAATTACATTATACCACATCAGACCTACCTCTGTCAAGTAGTATTTATCGATCTGTGTGATAGATGGTGATTTGACAATTAATCACCTAATGGTCGTGCAGGGAATTGAACCCTGCCAGTGACCGTAGCCACCATTTACCATCCGACCTAGAATCCTAGAAACCAAGCAATAAATATTCCGAACATTATGCCCATTGATATGCCACCCAATATCGCAGTTCCTATGAATTCCCATATTCTCTGTCGCAGGATATCTTTCTGATATGAGGTTAATCTGAATCTGGTTTCATCCAGTATCCCCTCATCTACCATCCAATCCAAGACTATATCAAGCTTCCTGCAGATGAATAATCTCTTGTTGGTATCTGTCTCCTGCTTGAGTACCATCCATCCCTTATCTGTGAGAAGTACCTTCACATCACCTATTCTACCTCTCTCATTACACTTCAAATACTCCTTAAACTCTCTTGTACCCTTATATTTCATTAGTCACCAATCTCCTCTCTTTCTATTTCTGACCATCCCTCAACCCATCCACAGTATCTGGTATTGATTATCTCATCATCATAGATAATTTCTGTGTCATTTGCATCCATTGTGCATGTGCAGATATCTCCTTCAATCCAATCCTCACATCCTTCGAACTGCCAGTAGTTTCTGTTGAAATCCGCTACTGTGACTATATCTGATTCATAATCTACTTCCACTACCATTGTGGTAATTGAGTAGGTAGGGATGTTAATACATCCAATAGATTCTGTTGTACTTGTAGCAGGGATTGATGTTACCACTAATCCTGCCAGTAATCCGACTAATATTTTCTTTATCATACCCTATCACCTATTTAACCTTTCCGCTGATTAATCCAATCAATAACAAGAATATCACATATTTCATGTCCGCTAGTCCTCCTCTCTATACTTCCTGCGGTTGTATCATCCAGTCACCATCGTCTGTGACATCGCATTCATCTATTACTATCCTGCCATCATCTGTTGCACCAATATACTTGATTTCTGCACCAAGTGGCAGAACCTCTGCATCCAGTGATACTCCATTTTCAGTTGCCCATTCAACTATCTGTCTTAATGTCATCATATCCTATCTCTCCTTTCGATTCCATTATACCACATCAGACCGCAGGTTGTCAAGTTACCATTCCCTCTATTCAGTCCAGATTTACTGTGGCAGTACCATTTTACTATTTCTTCTATTTCCTCTGAGTGGATATCCACCACTCCTTGGAAATCATGATTCCTATGGATTGTATTTGTCAGTACTATTTGAGCCTTATCCTGCTTTGATTGGAGATATCCGATCCCTATTGAACCCTTAGTCCTGCTCTGATACCTTTGTACCTACCATATCCCATATATTCAGCACTGTAGTATCAGAACCGTCATTTGGCTACTCCTCTCTATCGATAAGTATTCATGATGCGATACTCCCTAAACTGGGATAACTATTAGACTATTATCACTCTCTAATGCTCGTACCTCTACCATATCCAACTCGGTAGTACCGATATATCCATACTCCTTATCATAGATTGCATACATTCTCATAATCCGATACTCCTTTCATTCATATTCTAGGCGGACAATAATCCTGCCTGATTGGTGGTGCAGGGAATCGAACCCTGCTACATCCAATACCACCTATACCTCACTATGCTGTCTTGCTGTCAGATTCCTGCTCGATAGTAATCCCATTCAGCTCTAACTCCTTGCCTACTAACTCATTCCATTCGGCAATGGTAGTCTTAGGCTTGCATATCTGTCCACTCTTCATGTTGACCATGTATACCATGTCCATTGTCTGTCCTGCAATCTCTACTGTGATGGATACCTCTATCTGTGCCATGCACCATGCTCCAGACTTGGTATATCTGCCATCCTCTACATATGTGAGGTCTGTATCCACTGGAGATACTGCTGTTACCTCTATTCCTGCAATCTCCATGCCGTACTTGCACTTCTCTGCTAGCCTGTCTAGTGCAGGAGTGATGAGTGTGATGGTATCCTCTGATACCTGCTCATCGGTCATATAGGTATTGTGCTTCCTATCCCATGCCTGCGTTGCCTTGCCGGAATCCCATTCGATATCCCATTCTGCACTATGCTCACATACCCATGCTCTGAAGGACTCTCTGTTGGTAGTACTATTCGCATCTGCATTCGCCTGCCATGCGGTATCCATGCTGTCTATCTGTCCAATAGTCTTGTGTGTGCGGTAGAATGTCGCACGATACCCATTCTCGATTGTCTGTACTGATACTCTGTTTGCTCTCTTCATATGCTACTCCTATTCTCCGCTATATGCGGTCTGGTGTTAGGTCACCACCCTTATAGTGCGGATGATGGGAATCGAACCCATCGTGTTTCACGTGAAACACCGCCCATGTCCGCTACATCTGTGTCATGTCTACTAGCCAATCCCAGTCTGCATCTGTGCCTTCACCACTCATGCATCTACCTATGGCATCCTCGAATGCGACCTTGGCATCCTCACCGCAACCATGCTCATCATCCTCATACTCACACCAGTAGTCTGAATCTGCGAGTACCTCTACGGCATTCTTGCATGTGTGCTCCATCAGTACGGCTAGTAGTCTGCCCTCTCTTGTGGTTGCCTTGCTTGCATCTGTCTCGATTCGTGTCATCATCGCTATCTCTCCTTTCTGTATCTGTCCTCTGTGTTCCTTGTACTCTCATTATAACACAGGGAAGGGTGGCTGTCAAGATACCGAGACACAGGAATGGGAATAATTCCCTCTACCTATAACATATATCTAACATGAGAGAATATTATATACATAAGGACTTTATACCTATATAACACCATCAGATTCCAACAGAAGAACATATATTATATATCCTATATATTTACACATGAAGAGCAAATACCTATCATCCATGTGAAGATATTGCGGACACAATAGTATTAATAGGAAATAAAATAAGGATACTCAAGGTCTGCAATTTATCAAGGAAATCAAAGACCTCATCATACTTGTAAAATAATGGGCGGTCAATAGATAATGAAAGGAGGAATACCATTGGCTGAAGTAAAGGAAAATCATGGAATGTATGCTCTTGCCTGCGAAACTAGTCCATATAGAAATGAAATTGATATGTGGTTAAACCAGAATAAGGGTCCAAAATGGATTTCTGAGCAGTTAAGATCTTTCGGTGATGAGTATTACATTTCACCTGCTAGTATTACTAAGTATAGTAAGAAAAGGGATGAAATCATCCAAAAGGAAATTGAAGAGACACCAATGTTCCAAGCAAAGCAACAGATGGTGACAGAGGAATTCAATAAATCAGTAGCAAAAATTCAGAAAGTAGACCTAATCGGCAGACTATCTGAACTGATTGAGGATTCCGCAGAGTTATTGGAAGATGCCAAATTCAGAGGTATACAAATTAATAGTGTAAAAGACATGCGTATGGTACAACAGACTATGTTGGATGCTATTAATGCATATAGTGAGACTATGTTGAATGCACAGAAGTTTGCAGAAATACAGAATGATCCATCATTATTACAACATAAGTCAACCACTATTAATATTGATGTAAAAATGGCACTCGCAGATATATTGAAAGGAGCGGTAGAAGATGGAGGAGATGGATACTCAATTATCGACAGATTACGAAACGGTATCGGCAAACAATGATATATTTACATCACTTGAGCAAGCACTCCAATCTCTAACCGAGGGTGACGTGCGTGATATATTGGCGGACATAGATACTGTATCATGGATTGAGAGTAGACGAATATTAAAAGGTCAGCCATTCTCATTCAAAGATAGGGATTATCTGTTGCAGCCATATCGTGATGAATATCAGAATATTATATTTATGAAAGGTAGACAGGTAGAAATGTCAGAGTTCTCAATGAACTGGCTACTTCATAAATTGGATGCACACCCTTATACTGTTGGTCTACATACATTCCCACGAGCAGCACAGGCACAGAAGTTTGCTAAACAGAGATTGCAGTCAGCAATCATGGATAGTGAATATATCAAGAATTGGAATGATGCTCACAATTCAGAGCAGGTGATGCGTAAATTCCTTAAGGAGAAAGATGCTAAGGGATTACAGCCATACAATTTCTATATTCTTGGTGGTACATGGGAATCGAGAAAAGATACAGTTGGTGATGCAGCCAGAGGTATATCATTAGACTTTGTAGTATATGATGAGCGACAAGACCACCCAGATGATGTAGAAACAGTTATCGGTGAAGGTGCTTCTCACTCTGAATATAAGCAAACATTAACTCTTGGTACTCCTAAATTGCCAGGAATACAGTTTGACCAACAATGGGAAGCATCAGATAAACATTATTGGTTCGTAAAATGTGAACATTGTGGGTATGAAGCACCATTAACAATGGACAATATTATGGACTCTGGGCAGTTCGATGATGAACCTGATTGGTACTATGGATGCCCTCATTGCAGGAAACCATTGATTAGAACTAATGGTAGATGGATGGCAACCAATCCACAAAAGAGACCAGAGTTTAGAGGATATCATATTAATCAGCTGATGGTATGTTGGTTGACAGCTGAAGAAATTATGAAGAAGAAAAATAGTACTGCCTATTCTCGTAGACGTTTCTATAACGAGGTACTTGGTGAATCATATGGCGGTGACGATATACCAATCACAATAGCCATGATGGAAGAGTGCGGTAAAAATGAGTTCAAGTTAGGGCAACTTGGTGATAATGAGAGAATTTATTGCGGTATTGACTGGGGTGCTCAATCATACCTATGGATTCATAATAAACACCATAGACTAATTGACTTATATATTGCCGATCAATCAGATCCTAGGGAGCATCCTAAGGCACTTGCAAGGCATATAGCTAAATATAAGAAATATGTTAAGAAAGTAGTATGTGATGCCGGACCAGATATCACTAGATTCTATTCACTTAGGGATGAACTGAAAGAACTTGGTGTAACAAATCAGGTATATGCATGTTATTATGCAACTCCACCTGCAAAGACAGATATACAATGGGATGATAAGAAAATGATTGTTACTGTTGGTAGGTCTGAAGCAATAGATAAGGTAATAGATGAGGTATCTGATACCAATCTAACACTCCCAGGCTATGATTTACAAAATGAAAAGGTGGACATGGCTATCGAACACTTTACTAATATAGCCGCAGAGAAAGCCGAGACTAAATCTGGTAACGCATTCATTATCTATGTTAATACTGGTCCAGACCATTTCTTGCATGCAAAGATTTATGCAGATATAGCAAGTGGCGGTGCAGAATACTTGCCTGCAGGTGGATCTGCTCCATGTATTAGTAATCCAAGACAACAGTTTACTAGAACTAAGTCTGGAATATATGTTCCACAAACATTAAGCAATGGTAAATTTGCTACAAATGCTGCCCCTAGAAATAGGACAAGCAAACATAGAAATAAAAGGAGGTAAATTATGAGTAATAATATGTCACAAATGCCAGACAGAAAACCAGATTCCGTTGAGATATTATTTGGTGGCAAACATATTGTCGGTACAATGAGTGCTGATGGTAAAATGCAATATGACCATGAGAAAATAAAATCTGCAGTACAAGAAATGATTGCAGGTCAATCTGGTAAAACATCTGGTCATTTTAACACAACTGCACAGGTGGTGTATAGATATGATACATCACGAAAGACACATCATGATAATATGTGGACATTATGGAAAGCTAATCCACTATTACAGAATCGTATCAACCAGTTTAATGCACTTGTATTTGGTAGAGGTATCAAATGGGTGTATGATGATAAGACAAAGCAAATTATCGACAGATTCTGGAGAATCAATAGACTAAGAGGAAAACTCAACTCACTTGGTACTGATGCACAGTTATATGGTGAAGTGTTTATTGGTTTATATCCACAGGATACTGGTGATGTACTTGTATCATTCTATGAATCAAGGCAGGTTGATATAGATTTTGATCCAGGAGATGTTAACAAGATCAATAGATATATCATCACATACAAGAATGATGAGACTGGTAATGAGGAACAGTTTGATATGATGCCAATAGAGAATTACCTCAATGAGATTGAGTTCTCAAATGGTGTCAATAATGGTATCATACAGAAGGTTAGAAGATCACTTGGACTTAAAGGTGCAGCCAAAGTTCAGGGTAAAGGTATCATGTGTCATATTAAGTTCAATAATTCAACTGGTGAGGTGTATGGCACATCAGATTTCTACCAATCATCAGATTTGGTACAGGATTATATGGACTTTGTAGGAGATAGACTTACAATTCATCAGTTATATGGATCTCCTATATTTGATATTACTATTGATACTGATGATCCGCAGGTTATTGAAAATAGAATTAATGACCTTGCAGGCTTCGCTATTGGTAGTAACCCAGTACATAACAAGCAAGAGGAATGGCAGGTATTAGATCCATCAAGAAATATTGTCGAGCCATCAGCAGATGATAAGATACTACGTGGATTAATTAGTGCAGGCTTGTCATTCCCAGAATATATGCTATTTAACCAATCAGAAGCAAATGGTGATGAAAATACATTCTCTGTTACACATCTTGCACAAGATAGGCAGGATGCATTTGCAGAAGCATTTACTGATATTCATAAGGTTGTAATAGCATGTGCAGGTGGAGATCCATCAACAGTTGATGATGGGCAATTAGTATTCCCAGAAATTGATACTATGTCAGAGAAGACTAAGGCAGAGACATATGTACTCAAAGTTGGTGCAAACTTATGCTCACGAAGAACAGCCAGTATGAATATGGGACATAATTGGGATGTTGAGAAACAGCAGATTATTGAAGAATCAGAAATGTTTGCACAATTAACAGACAATAGTGATTTTGCAGGTGCTCTTGGTGGTAGATTTACAAGTAGACAGAATAATGCCGCAAATATTACAAACCCAGAAGATGGGGATGATGGCACTAGAGATAGGAGAAGAAGAAATGATGCCAGAAGGGTAGATACAACAAGAGTGATCAATTCAGAAGAGAAAAGAGATTAATATAAACAAGAATAGA
>OBLI01002783.1_pt1 | contig 14326 bp, 10 predicted proteins | sample 1519701 | NCBI WGS metagenome assembly OBLI01 (sample SAMEA3663005, study PRJEB22513) | pig gut metagenome | biome: pig gut; feature: pig-associated habitat; material: faeces | place: France | collected 2012 | reverse complement strand
AGCGCAGCAGGCGTGAATGTGGGTGGCCGCAGTGGTCTCACAGCCTTCACCACCGCCATCTGTTTCGTGCTGGCTCTCTTCCTGGCCCCGCTTTTCCTGGCTATTCCTGCTCAGGCAACAGCTCCAGCTCTGGTGCTCGTGGGCGTGATGATGATGACCGATGTGACGAAGCTTCACTTGGGTGATTTCGCCGATGCCGTTCCTGCCTTTGTATGTATCGCACTCATGCCTCTTACCTATAGCATCTCCGACGGTATCCTGATGAGTCTGATTACCTATGTGCTGCTGCGTACCTTTACAGGCCGTTGGCGCGAACTGAAGGTTAGTATGGTCATCCTGACTGTACTTTTCCTGATGAAGTACGCTTTTCTGTGATTCTATCGCGAATTAGATACACGAATCGTGATTTCTGCAGCCTAAGGTGATTCATAAGAATGACTGATTAGGAGTCGGAAGAAATACGGCGTTCTGCAGAGGAAAAAAGAGGGACCTGCCCGTTTGGGCAAGTCCCTTTCCCTTTTTCCGTTTCAGGAGACCGAACTTTAAGGTGTACTCGGTGTTTCTGGCATAGGAACTTACTCCTTGAGCCGGTCTATGTTTTCTGCCACTTCACACAGGGTGTCATACCATTGTTTGCCGAAGCGTCTGGTGAGAGGCTCTGCCAGAAACTTGTATATGGGCAGGTTCAGTTCCTTTCCCTTGGCTATGGCATCCCTACATACATTCCATCGGTGGTAATTAAGCGCCACGGTCCCATTGGCAAATGTCTTCTCGCGGATGGGGTAGAGGGCACATGAGATGGGCTTTATGAAGTGTGTCTTTCCTGCCCGGTGGGCACGCTCCAAGGCACACAGGCAGCAGTCACCTTCGTAGCAGGTGAAGGCACAGTTCTTGCCATCCACAATACTCGTGACCAGATCTCCTTCTGTGTCGGTGTAGGCCACTCCCTGCTTGTCTATGATAGCCTGGGCTTGTGCCGTGAGGTCTCCCCATACATGGTCAAGCGAATCCTCTATGCTCTCAATCTCTGCCAGGGTGACAGGTGCTCCAGCATCTCCCTCCACGCAGCACACACCTTTGCATGCGTCCAAGTCACAGCAGAATGGTTCTGTGAGGATGTCGGAGGAGACCAGTATGCCATCGATGTCCAGTATCATGCTTATCTTATTTCAGAGAGTATTCGATGGTGTTGACCACCCTGATCTTCTTGATGTAAGGGGTGTTCTCGTCACGGCTCTCGATGCTGAACTGTCCCTGTTGTGCGCTACGTATCCCGCCCAGTGCACATTCTGAGTCGTCGGCAAACTTCTGAGCCGTTGCTCTTGCATTCTTGGTGGCCTCCTCTACCATGGCAGGTTTCACCTCGTTGAGTCCAGTGAAGTCATACTTTATCTGATCTGTACCATACTCTTCACTGATGAGAGCGATTCCCTGGCGCATCAGTTCTGCCTGACGAGTGATGAGTGTGCGCACCAAATCAACGTTTGTACTGGTGACCGTGATGACGCTTTTGGCCACGTATCTGTAGGTCATCACTTCGTTGTTGTAGGTGTTTGCCTGTCGGTCAGAGATGGTGGGCGAGTTTACGCTGATTTCTTCCTCCTTAATGCCTCCAGCCTTGAGGAATTCCACCACCTTCTTGTTCTTGCGCTCGATGACGCTGTACATCTCCGAAGGGTCATTGCCCAATTCCTTGTAGGTCAAGGGCCATGATACCTTGTTGGCTTTTACTTCACGCTCAGCCAGTCCTTTGACCACCACGCAACGGTCTCGGTCCTTGAAGGTTACGATACCGTTTCTAATAGCCACTCCCATGGCGGTCAACCCCATGGCAACGATAATGGCGGACAAGATGAGTCCTTTCGAATTAACGTTCATGATTTTTTTTGATGTTAAAGATTAGACTTCGTTTGCATTCTCAGCCTAAAGATATGTACAATACACTTGCTTGTATGTGTTTTTACCATCTTTAACGTGGAACTCTTTCTTATTTAACCTTTTTTTGAACAGGTGTTCCTGAATTCCTGCTTTTTTGCTTCAAGTTCTCAGTATTCCACCTCTACGGCCAACGGACAATGATCCGATGAGGGATTTCCCACGATGATGTGTGCATGCGTTGCGCATGGCTGACCTGTCCCCTGGCGTGTGATGACATAGTCAATCACCTCTCGAGGCTTGTTGTATGGGAAGGTGGGAGTGACGGTACTCGAGAGCACCTGGAAGTGTTTGCTCATCTGCTGCATGAATTCCGAGTTGGGCTCAGCATTGAAATCCCCCATGATGAAGATGGGTTTTCGGCGATACTTCCTGAGAGCCTTGCGTATGAGCGGAATGGACTGGATGCGGTCTTCTGCCGTGAGGGACAAGTGTGTGCAGCACACTACATATTCTCCGTAATCGGCAATCAGCAGAGTGCGCTTCTCCTCGCGTCCTGGTAGGGAGATGTTCCGCACTTCCTTAGGACTCTTTTTGCTCAGGAGAGCCACGCCATACTTGCCACCCTGAAAAGGTATGGCTGCCCCATAGACGTCCTGCATGCCGAGAGGCTGTGCTATGTCTGCTGCCACATAGTGTCCGCCTACTCGCTGTGTGGCACTGTCCACTTCCTGCAGAGCTACCACATCGGGTGCCTCGTCGGCTATAAGCTGTGCTATGCGCAGGGGATCATATCTCTTGTCCATTCCCTCGGCATGATGGATATTGTACGTCATCAATTTCAGATGCCGTGCCTGCATGGTGGGTGACGCCAGGAACAGTAAAGCCATGAAGAGGAGAGCCAGATGCTGTTTCATCTCAATACGTTTTTTGGGGGAGATAATGGATTATGGCAGTCTGCGCAACCACTCTTCCAGTTCGGCCTTCCAGAGGCTCTTCCACACAAACCATTCCTGGTATGACCATCCGTGCCCTCCATCGGGATAGATGTGCATCACGGCCGAAACCCCTTTGTCGTTGAGGGCTTGGCAGTATTCCAAGCTATTGCGCAGAGGAACCACATTGTCATTCGAACTGTGCATGATGAAGGCAGGGGGAGTCTGCTCTGTCACTTGCTTCTCGTTGCTGTAGAGGTCCACCAGTTGCTGAGACGGATTCTTGCCCAAGAGATTGTCTCGGCTACCCTGGTGCGTAAAACTGGCATCCATGGTGATTACAGGATAAAAGAGAATCTGGAAGTCAGGTCTGTTCTCCTCGTTGGTGAAATGTGTGGCAGCAGTAGATGCCAGATGTCCGCCGGCACTGCATCCCTGAATGCCCAGTTTGGTGAATCCCCACTCCTGGGCATGCTGGCGCATCAGGTGCATGGCCTGGTGCACGTCTTCCAGTGGAACTTGATAATGTGTGTTGGGCAGACGGTATTTCAGTACGGCATAGGTAATGCCCTGATTGAGGTACCACTGTGCCATGGAATGACCTTCAGGACGGAACCATACATCATAGTATCCTCCTCCCGGACAAGCCAGGATGGCCAGTCCGCAGGGCTTCTGAGGAACATACACGGTGAGTGTGGGTACGGTCACCTTGTTGGCATGATCGGCATCACTGAATTCCGGCTCTGTGATTTCGTTTGATGTGGGAGGTTGGGTTCCTTCCCAGATATTGGTGGTCCAGGTAGGCTTCTGTGCGTATGCGCTCAACATTCCCATTGCTGTAATCAGTATGAAAGCAATCTTCTTCATAACGTTCTTCTCCCTTCTGTGTGTGTTGTTGTTTTACAATAATTTATAGGTAGATTGATGTTCTCTTGTCAGTTCATCAGACACTCGTCCAGGAGCTGTGTGATGGACTCCTTGTTGAGATGCTGACCGATGAAGACCAGTTTCTGCATGCGGTCACCATACTGCTCGTCCCAGTCTCTCCTGAGACCGGCATCTTTGTTGAGCATAGCTTCCAGTTCCTCCTTGGGCATGGTGGCATACCATTGGCCGGCATTCTGCAGCCCAACCTGCTTGCCTGCCTGTTCAAACAGGTAGCATGTGTCCTCTTCGCCCTTGAAGTAACAGATGCCTTTGGCTCGTATGATATTGCTGGGCCATTTGCGAGCCACAAAATGATCAAATCGGCCTAAATCAAATGGCTGGCGGCGGTAATATACAAAGGTGCCGATACCGTATTCCTCGGCCTCTCCCTCGTCGTCGTGGTGGTGATGATGATGGTGGTGATGATGATGATGCTCTTCGTGCTCATCCTCATGGTGATGATGCTCTTCGTGTTCATCCTCATGATGGTGATGCTCTTCATGCTCATCCTCATGGTGATGATGCTCTTCGTGTTCATCCTCATGGTGATGATGCTCTTCGTGCTCATCCTCGTGGTCTTCTTCGTCTCCGTGATGGTTCTCTATTTCGTCAATCCATGCTGCCGAGGTGGCCACCCGATTGAAATCGAAGGAACCGGTATGCAGGAGACGGTCCAGGTCCACATTGCCATAGTCGCACTCTATGATTTCTGCTTTGGGTTGTAATGCTCTGATAATTTGCCGTATGCGTTCCAGTTCGTGCTTGTCCACCTCGCTTGCCTTGTTGAGCAGGATGATGTTGCAGAACTCTATTTGCTGAATGACCAGGTTCTCTATGTCTTCCTCGCCGATGTGCTTGTTCATCAGTCCTTCGCCACTCTGGAATTCATCCTTCATGCGCAGGGCATCCACTACGGTCACTATGCAGTCCAATTCAGGTATGCCATAGCGAGTGACCGGTTCGGCCATAGCCTGCATGGAGCAGATGGTCTGGGCTATGGGTGCTGGTTCACAAATGCCACTTGCTTCGATAACCAGATAGTCGAAGCGTTGCATCTCTATGATGTCCTGTATCTGCTGCACGAGGTCCATCTTCAGCGTGCAGCATATACATCCGTTCTGCAGAGCCACCAGGCTGTCGTCCTGCTGGTCCACGATACCACCCTTCTGAATCAGGCTGGCGTCGATATTTACTTCTCCGATATCGTTGACAATCACTGCAAAGCGTATGCCTCGCTTGTTGGAAAGGATTCTGTTGAGCAGGGTGGTCTTTCCGCTACCCAGATAACCGGTGAGCAAGAGTACCGGAAGGTTGATTTTTGACATATCCTTAAACTTTTATGTTCACTTTTGTGCAAAGATACGTTAATTCCTCACTGATACTTTATAATTGATATGTTAAAATGCGAGTGTGCGCATTGATTTCCGTTGAAAGAGTCTGCTATGTGTGTGAAAATCCGTATATTTGCATGTAATTATCATCTGACTGAAACGAAATGAGATACGTAGAATCTGTGAAAAAGACCTTGTGTGCCCTTGCTTTCCTATGTGTGTTTCAAGTGAATGCAAAGGACGTTAAACTGACAGGAACACCTATGGGTTCCCCTAATGTGGATTATTCCACGGGAACTTCTTCGGAGACCGTCAATACCTGGGCATGTGCCTTTGATGGAGACACGAATACTTATTTTGCTTCTCTGGACAGATCTAATACTTGGGTGGGCCTTGACCTGGGTACACCTCATGTGATTACGGGTGTGGGATGGGTATCCCGTGCAGGCCAGCCCAACAGAGTCCTGCTGGCTTTGTTTGAGGGAGCCAATAATGCTGATTTCTCAGATGCCCTTCCTCTGTATCTCATTCCCGAGGCTGGAGCAGACGGGGTGAGAAATTATGCGGACGTGATGGTTACCCGAGGCTTCCGTTATGTGCGTTACGTGGGTCCCAATAATGCCCGTTGCAATATTGCCGAAGTGGAGTTTTATGGACACGAGGGTGTGGGTGATGATACACACTTCTATCAGATTACCAACCTGCCCACCATGAGCATTCACACCTTTGCCGGTACCGACCCTCAGGATAAGGTGACCGAAATGCCGTCCAATATGTGCTTGGTGTATAATGGAGGCAAGCTCATACAGGAATATCCGCTTCTGATTCGCGGTCGCGGCAATGCTTCTTGGGGCTTTCCTAAGAAACCATATCGCATCAAGTACAACGATGGCAAGAGTCATCGTATGCTGAAGGATTCTCCAATGGAGTCGCCAGCGAAGGCCAAGAAGTGGACACTCATCAACAACTATGGTGACAAGACCCTGATGCGCAACTGTGTGGCCTTCGAGATAAGCAAGCGACTGGGTTTGGCTTATACACCTTATTGCCAGCCAGTGGATGTAATCCTGAATGGTGAGTACAAGGGCTGTTATCAGTTGTGCGACCAGATAAGTATCGACAAGGCTCGTGTGCCTATCACAGAGATGACCCCCGAGGATATTGAAGGGTCGGCAGTCACTGGAGGTTATCTGGTAGAAGTGGATGCTTATGCCGGTAGTGAGACCTCATGGTTTTCCAGTACACATGGCATCCCGGTGACCATCAAGTCGCCCGGTGATGATGAGATTGTCGCTAAGCAATCTGCTTATATCAAACGGACTTTCAACCTTATGGAGAGTGCTCTGTGGTCCTCTAACTTCAAGGATGATTCCATAGGATACCGGTCGAAACTGGATGTGGAGAGTTTCCTTAGGCATTTCATCGTGGGTGAGTTGGCAGGAAATACGGATACTTACTGGAGTACCTATATGTACAAAGAGCGTGACCAGGTGCCCTTCCATGTGGGACCTGTATGGGATTTCGACTTGGCTATGGACAATGATTCACGTATCTATCCCGTCAATAATCGCGCCGATTGGGTATACAATTCGGGAGGCAGTGCGGCCAATGGTATGCGCGCCTTTGTCAACAGGGTCTTTCAGGATACCTATGCTTCTAATCGCCTGAGGCAGATATGGGGAGATATGCGTCGCTGTGGCATCCTTTCTGATGAGTCCTTGCTCGCTTACGTTGACAGTATGGCCAGGGAACTCGATGCTTCACAGCGGTTGAACTTCATCAGATGGCCCATCTTGCATGAACGTGTGCATCAGAACCCTGTGGCTTATGGTTCTTACGAGCAAGAGGTAAATGTGCTGCGTGACTATTTCCCTGCCCGACTGGACTGGATGGATAATTACCTGGGATATGGTGAAGACAAGGTGTATACGGATTCTGTATTCTATATCTCCTCGCCTGCCGACCTCATCGAGTTCTCTCATGCAGTCAACTCGGGAGCCAACAAATCAGAAGGCTATCTCACCCAGGATATTGACATGACCGGATATAGCGATTACTTCTCTCCCATAGGAAATTCCACGTACCCCTTCATGGGAGTGTTTGATGGACGTGGACATTCCTTAAGCAACTTCGTCATCAGGGGTGCCAACAACTGTGGTATTTTCGGCATGGTGAGCGGTGGAGCTAAGATCAGCGACTTTATCTTTGATTCCTCATGCTCTATCAGCGGTGCTTCTTATGTGGGTGTGGTATCCACAAGTGTCTACAGTGGACAGGTTACCATAGAGCGAGTGGGCAACGAGGCGAAAGTCACCGGTACTGGTCTCAATGTGGCAGGCATCTTGGGATGCAATTACGGCAGTGATATCCAGGTGGTAATCAGGGACTGTTACAATACCGGCATGATAACAGGTGCCGGAGAGAGTGCCGCCATCTCGGGATGGCTGGGAGGAAGTTCCCAGATGACAGGATGCTGGAACACAGGAGATGTGACAGGATATGTGGAATCCTATGAGATGGCTCGATATGCAGGTGTTCCTCTCATCAAAGACTGTTACAGCACTAAGGGCAATCAGGTGTCTCTGATTACAAACGAACAGGTAAGCAACGGCGAACTCGCCTGGATGCTCAATGTTCCCAAGGGCGAATCTCCCTTGTGGTTCCAGAAGTTGGGCGAGGATGTGCATCCAGTCTTTGACAAGAACAGAGGTCTCGTGAAGAAAAACCCCGATGGAACGTTTACCAACGAAACCCTCATGTTGGGAGATGTACAGAAGGATGGTGTGCTGACACTCTCTGATGCCGACTGGATGGCAGAGTATATTGTGGGACGTGCTCCCGAGGGATTCTATGCATTCAATGCCGATGTCACTTCCGACAAGGAAATTGATGTCCTTGATGTGGTGGCTATCATCAACGGAATCTCGGGTAAGACCGTCAACTTCGTTCCCTCTGTTGATGGTACAGCACGTATCTATTCAAGCGCCTCATCTGTAAAGTGTGGTGGAACCCGCAAACTCAATGTGTGGGTATCTGCACCACAGTATGTGACGGCGTTCCAGACTACCGTCCTCCTCACAGGAGCCCTGTCGGTGGATACGCTCAATATCACTTCTGGCAACGTCTTGAGTACCACCCATGTGCTGAAGAGCGGAGCTGTGGCAGAGGGTACGCGCATCTTGGGCTATTCTACTAATAACGATGCGTTCGATGGGCTCAGCGGCACACTTCTTTCGCTGCTACTCGAGGCCAGTGATACGTTTGACGGTGGCACCATCTCCTTCACCAATCAGAAGATGACCACAGCCAGTGGCGTCACATATTATCCTGAGGATGTCACTTACAATGTGAACTTGTCCAAGACGTATGTCACCGGTATCGAGTTGTCGGAGTCTGAGTTGGGCATGGTTATCGGCGACACCCACAGCGTGACAGCTTCCGTATTACCCGCTACAGCCACCAATCAAAAACTGAACTGGAAGAGTTCCGATGCCGAAGTGGTTTCCGTGGATGCAGAGGGACTGCTCACTGCTCATGCCTTAGGAACAGCTACCATTACGGCAATGGCATCTGATGGTTCGGGCGTTACGGCTACCCTGGAGGTTACTGTGGTGGATGGTTCTTCAGTGATAGCCATCGAGGAAATTCCCGAGGCAGCCCAGGTGTATACCCTGGATGGTGTGCGCATCTCTAAGCCCAAGAGCAAGGGTATCTATGTAATCAATGGCACCAAGGTGCTTGTCAAATGATAATAATAACGCAATAAAAATAGAAACGCTATGACTTTAATTAAATCCATCTCTGGCATCCGTGGAACGATAGGAGGTCGTGCGGGTGATACACTCAATCCTCTGGATATAGTGAAGTTTACTTCTGCTTATGCTACACTCATACGTAAGACCACAAAGGTTTCCAGCAACAAGATTGTGGTGGGCAGGGATGCCCGTATCTCTGGCGAAATGGTCAAGAATGTGGTGTGTGGTACCCTTATGGGTATGGGCTTTGATGTGGTAAATATCGGATTGGCCACCACGCCCACCACCGAGATAGCCGTTACCATGGAGGGTGCCTGTGGTGGTATCATCATCACTGCCAGTCACAATCCACGTATGTGGAATGCGCTTAAGTTGCTCAATGAGAAGGGAGAGTTTCTCAACAAGGAGGAAGGCAACGAGGTGCTTCGTATTGCCGAGGCTGAGGATTTTGAATATGCCGATGTGGATCATCTGGGCTCTTATAGAGAGGATAACACCTATGACCAGAAACATATCGACCTGGTTCTCAATCTTCCTCTTGTGGATGCAGAAGCCATCCGCAAGGCCAATTTCCGCGTGGCTTTTGATTCTGTCAACAGCGTGGGAGGAGTGATTCTGCCCAAGTTGTTTGAGCGTTTGGGAGTCAAGCAGGTGACAGGACTCTTCACCGAGCCCACAGGCGACTTCCAGCACAATCCCGAACCCCTTGAGAAGAATCTGGCAGAAATCAAGTCTCTGATGCAGAAGGGCGGCCACGATATAGGCTTTGTGGTGGATCCCGATGTGGACCGTCTGGCTCTCTTCTGCGAGGATGGCAGCATGTATGGCGAGGAATACACACTGGTTACAGTGGCCGACTATATCCTGCAGCATACTCCGGGCAATACGGTGAGCAACCTGAGCAGTACACGTGCCCTGCGTGATGTCACTCGCAAGTATGGAATGGAGTACAGCGCTTCGGCAGTGGGTGAGGTGAATGTGGTGACACTCATGAAGGAAACCCACGCCGTGATAGGTGGTGAAGGCAATGGTGGAGTCATTTATCCCGAGGCTCATTACGGACGTGATGCATTGGTGGGCATCGCTCTCATCCTTACCTATCTGGCTCAGAAGGGATGTACCGCCAGCCAACTGCGTGCCAGCTACCCGCCTTACTTCATTGCCAAGAATCGTATCGACCTCACTCCCGAGACTGATGTGGATGCCATCCTGGAGCGTGTGAAGGAAATGTATCGGGACCAGGAAGTGAACGACATTGACGGCGTGAAGATTGATTTCCCCGACAAGTGGGTACACCTGCGTAAGTCAAACACAGAGCCCATCATACGTGTCTATAGCGAAGCTTCCACCATGGAAGCTGCCGAGGAGATAGGCCATCGCATCATGGACGTGGTCTACAGTATGGCTTGATGATAAAGACAAAACCTTAATAAATAGAATACGAATATGTTGACACAGATAATCAATGGACGGATACTTACCCCACAGGGGTGGTTGAGGGATGGTAGCGTAATCATTCGAGACAGCAAAATCCTTGAGGTTACCAATTGTGACCTGGCCATCATCGGAGCTGACATCATCGATGCCAAGGGAATGTATGTGGTACCAGGATTTGTTGACATTCATGTGCATGGAGGTGGCGGACGTGATTTCCAGGAGGGAACGCCTGAAGCCTTCAATGTGGCTATCAATGCACATATGAAGTACGGAACCACCAGCATCTTCCCCACGCTGAGCAGCAGCACCGTCCCCATGATAGAGAAGGCAGTGGAAACCTGCACCGAACTCATGAAGGATCCCGAATCTCCCATCCTGGGTCTGCATCTTGAGGGGCATTACCTTAACCCCTTGAAGGCAGGAGCCCAGCGCCCTGAGTGGATCAAGAATCCCGACCCCAATGAATACATCCCCATTGTGGAGGGCTCTCCCTGTCTGTCCAGATGGGATGCAGCCCCCGAGCTGCCAGGAGCTCTCCAGTTTGGCAAGTTCTGTTCGGAGAAGGGTATCTTGCCCAGCATTGCCCATACAGCGGCCAACTACAGCGACGTGAAGGCTGGTTTTGATGCAGGATTCACTCATGTCACTCATTTCTATAATGCCATGCCCGGTTTCCACAACAAGCGTGAGTATAAGTATGAGGGTACGGTGGAGAGCGTCTATATCATAGATGACATGACGGTGGAATGCGTGGCCGATGGCGTCCATGTGCCTCCCACCATTCTGCGCATGGTGTACAAGGTGAAGGGTGTGGAGCGTATGGCACTGATTACCGATGCTCTGGCTGTTGCGGCAGCAGACAGCAAGGATGTCAAAGCCTTTGACCCCCGTGTGGTCATTGAGGATGGCGTCTGCAAACTGTCCGACCGTTCTGCCCTGGCTGGCTCTATTGCCACCACTGACCGACTGGTTCGCACGATGGTCAAACAGGCAGAGGTGCCCCTGGAGGATGCTGTCCGCATGGCCAGTGAGACTCCTGCGCATATCATGGGTGTGCATGACCGTAAAGGTTCGCTCACTCGCGGAAGGGATGCTGATATCCTTATCCTGGACGACAAGCTTGATGTCCGTTGCGTATGGCAAATGGGTAAGCTTCGCTTGAATACACTCTTCAAGCCCTCTTGATAGGACTTCTTCTGAAGCCCTCCTCGTTTCTCGCTTCTTCTGTATGTGCCTCTCGCGCGTACATATATATATTATATATAGGGTGATGGCGAAGGAAGGGGCAGATGACATTCCCTTGCTAATGAGGGATGATGGTTATAAAGCTATGGCGGCAGGACTCACTCGAGGGTGTTTCCTGCCGCCATGTTTCTTTTATAGGAGATGCTGATGTCTTACCAGCGATCTGTGCGGAAAGGAGCCACGTGCAGGTCGCTTGCCGTGCGCAGGGTACATGTGGGGTTGTCGGCCCATCCGTAACGTACTGCCACGGGGAAATGTACACCTTCGTTGCTTACCACCACTTCATCTTCGCTTATCACCTTGGCTTTGGCCACGTGCCATTTTCTGTCAGCTCCCGCAATGATAAATCCAGGCAGATTATCCTCCCTTACCAGTGGTTCGCTTCCCTGTGGGGTGCTGAAGTGGATGTGTACACCATCCTCTTCCACGGTGAAATGATGATATATGGGAGCCGTGTATGCCACCTTGCTCTTGCCGTAAGTCTGGTTCAGTGCAATGGCAGCCATGCGCCTGCCCACCTCTCTCTTGGTCTTTGGATGTATGTCCTGAGCATCTCCCAGGTCTATGTTGGTCACCATGCCCGTGTTGGGCAGACACAGGGCATCGGCCTGTGACTCACGCAGAAGAGCCCATTGGGATTCGGGCTGCAGGTCACTTGGCTGCAGGAAGTTGGCCAACTGAACAAAATAGAAAGGCATGGTGGGATTGTTCCAGCATTTGCGCCAGTCGGTAATCATCGTTTGGAAGGCAGCCTGGTACTGTGCCGCACGTCCCACATTGTCACATCCCTGGTACCAGATGATACCTCTTACGGGGAACTCTATGAGCGGATGTATCATGGCATTGAAAAGTCCTGTGGCATGCTTGTAATAGTTCACGTCGTGGTTTCTGTTCCTTTTCTCCTGAGGAATGCTCTCGTAATAGGCAGTCATGGCTTCGGGAGAGTAGCCCGAGCTTATCATCTTGCCTGCCTGTTCTTCGAATCCCGTCACATATTGGAGAGCTTCTGCCCGTGTCCAGGCTTCTACAGGTGTGCCTCCCCAGTCATCGTCGATGACTCCCACGGGTATCTTCAGTTCCTCCCACAGGCGCAGAGCATAGAAGTAGCATAGGGCGCTGAAATTCTCCACTGTCTGTGGACTGCATTCCTGCCATCCGTCCATGGTGAGTTCCACCTGCTCCTGCGGCTTCACGTTGGTGCGCTTCTTCACCTGCAGCAGTCGTATCATGGGATACTTGGCGTTGGCTATCTCCTCCTCATAGTTGAGCACTTTGCCCCATCCCTTGAGAGGCATCTCCATGTTGCTCTGTCCGCTGCCCAGCCACACTTCTCCTATCAGTACGTTCTCCAGTGTGGTCTCCTCCCCGTCGGAGAAGGTCATGGTGTAAGGCTTCTGTCCACCCTTGGGTGTCTGTATGGTGAGGGTAAACTTTCCCTCTGTTGGCGAAGCCTGTGCCGATACACCTTTCTTGTTCCATCCCGTTACCAGTGTCACCTGGCTTCCCGGACGGGCGGTGCCATGGATGTTCAGTGTGGTTTTCTGTTGAAGCACCATGTTGCTGGTGAAGTGAGTGGGCAGGGTAACCCGGCTCCACGCTCTCTGCCCCGCAAACATCAAGCTGCAAAGCAGAATAAGAGTTAGCTTTTTCATATGTTTGTTATTTATTAGGTTATTATTATGTGCAAATATACGAATAATAAATCTCCTTAATTAATTATGGGGTCGGAAAGAGTGCATTTCCATATAATTTGACTAACTTTGCGATACAGATAGGCTGGTGTTTATCGGCCGAAACTTTATTCGGTTCTGTCTGTTTGCTGACAAACAAATTACTGATTACTAAAGATATACTAACATGAAAAGGATCTTTATTCTTATGGCGGCCCTCCTCGTTGGTTTGACCGCTGTGGCGCAGCCCAAGATTGTGGCTCATCGCGGTTACTGGCGTACGGATGGCAGTGCTCAGAACTCTATCACTTCTCTTCAGAAGGCAGCAGCAGTGGGTTGTTATGGTTCGGAGTTTGACGTATGGCTTACGGCCGACGGAGTACCTGTGGTGTTCCATGATGCCACTATCGATGGCATTCGCATCGAGGACACCACCTTTGCCACGCTCATGAATCATCGTCTGCAAAATGGGGAGTTCATTCCCACCCTCCAACAGTATCTTACCGAGGGCTCCAAGATAGAGGGTTGCCAGCTCATCCTCGAAATCAAACCTCACCGCAACGAAGTGCGTGACAAGCGCATTGCAGACATGTGCGTGGAGCTCGTGCGTACGCTCGGACTGGAGAAGAAGACTGAATATATCTCCTTCAGCAAGGTGGTGTGCCAGCGTCTGCATGAGATTACGCCCGACTCCAAGGTGGCTTACCTCAATGGTGAGTTGGCACCTGCCCAAATCAAGGAGATGGGTCTTACGGGTATTGATTACAACGAGAAGGTGTTTGTAAAACATCCCGAATGGCTCCAGGAAGCCAAGCAACTGGGAGTGGAGGTGAACGTGTGGACTGTGGATGGTGAGGAGAATCTGCGTCATCATGCCAACCTGCAGGGTGTGGACCTTATTACCACCAACGATCCCGAGATTCTCAAGGGTATCCTGGCAGAGCAAGAGGCTGCCAAGCAACCTGCTTCCAAGAAGAGCAAGAAGAAGTAAGTAATCCCATAGGAAAGTCTCCTTTCGGAGGAATATTTGAAGCCGCATGACCGACTCTCTTAGTATGAGGAGGTCATGCGGCTTCAAATTTTTGTTCTTGGGTCAGAGGGTTCTTCTGGCTCAGCAAAAATTTCTGGGGGCAGTGACTTATATGTGAGTC
>OBLI01002782.1_pt1 | contig 14329 bp, 13 predicted proteins | sample 1519701 | NCBI WGS metagenome assembly OBLI01 (sample SAMEA3663005, study PRJEB22513) | pig gut metagenome | biome: pig gut; feature: pig-associated habitat; material: faeces | place: France | collected 2012 | reverse complement strand
ATTTTAGTATGCTTACATAAAGATTTTCCACAATTAAAAGAAGTTACTAAAGAAATTAGTGAGATCAAGGGCGTAACTAGCGTAGTTTTGAACCATAATCCTAAAAAGACGAATGTGATCTTAGGTAAAAAAGATTACTTGCTTTGGGGAGAACCACAAATTACCGATAAAATTGGGGATGTTAGTTTCAAAATTTCTCCACAAAGTTTCTTCCAAATTAATTCTCTGCAAACTCCACGTTTGTATGATTTAGCTATTCAAAAAGCTGATCTTAAGCCAGACGATGTCGTAATCGATGCTTATTCTGGTATTGGTACCATTGGGCTTAGTGTGGCTAAGCACGTTAAGGCAGTGCGGGGGATGGAAGTCATTGAGCCTGCTGTTGAAGATGCTAATGCCAATGCAAAGTTAAATGGCATCACTAATGCAGAATATGTTGTAGGTAAAGCAGAAGAAGTAATGCCCCGCTGGGCTAAAGAAGGGTTAAAAACTGATGTCATCTTCGTTGACCCACCTAGAAAGGGACTTACTCCAGAATTTATTGACGCTGCTGTAGAAACAAATCCGAAGAAGATTGTTTATATTTCATGTAATCCAGCAACCATGGTGCGTGACTTACAATTCTTCAAGGAACAAGGTTATGACTTTGATGAAATTGATCCAGTTGATATGTTCCCGCAAACTCCTCATGTTGAAGCTGTAGCAGTGCTGGAGAAGAAATAGATATAAAATTATACCGTCTTTGAATGTAAACTTTATGTGGAATATTTAAAGACGGTATTTTTATAATCATAATTTTTGACGATAGGTATTTATGTGATTTTTAAAGATTAATTGTGTTTATTATCTTTATCGGAGACCTGTTGGAGAACTTCTTTTAGTTTATTTGGGATGGGAATTCCTAAACGACTTATGTTTTCTAATAAAGTAGTTCCTTCATTTGAGATATAAAAGAAAATGGTTGTTGTCCGGAGTACTGAGCCATTCTTAAACAAAAAAATGTCAAAACAATGGGCAATTCCGATTAACAAAAAAATTAATATTTTTTTTGTGAATTCAAGAAAGTCAATGTCACTTAAGGGCTTATGGTCGTTGATTATATAAAAAATTATAATTATATAATTGACTACTATTAGTATTAGTAAGAATTTAAGAAATTCATCATAACCTCCAAGATACCAAGTAAAAAAATCTTGTACAATACTAAAACAGAAGTTGATTGCTATTAAAATTTCTTTTATCAATATTATCCATTCCTTTCGTAATTGGATCATCCAAATAAACAAGAGCATAAATACATCCTGAATTAGGTACTATAACGCAATTAACTAGAAGTTTGTTACAAAATCCTATTCAGTTACGTACATACTATTAAACATTTTTATTAAGTAGCCCATGTGGGTTAGTTCGTTGAAAGCAAATATTTAATCTTAATCCAAATAATATATTTGGTATAATCAAACTAAAAAATTGCTTCTATTCATTAACGATTTTTATAGTACACATTTTCAAAAGCAATTACCGCTATGGAATGCTATGTGATGATAAGCAATGATATTTGTTTGGGAGTAGAAAATTGAAATTAAATGAGTTGGCACCCTTGGTTCGATCATGCTTTAACCACAATGTTGCAAAATCAAAGGCTAGGACCGTCAAAAAGATGTTTGAGTTAATTACTAATTATAAGGATAATGAGGAGAAACCTTATGATCTTGCCGATGCTACTTTGAGAAATTATTTCAATAATGGAAAAATCAATGATTTAGCCATTAAAATTTGGAATCATCTTGATCGCATTAAATTTGAACAAGCCATCAATAGGGCTTCCGATGATGCTAGAACGACATTAGCCACTTCAATAAAAAACGGACGTTACACCACTAAAAGAGTTGATCGGGGGACAGTTGCTCATGTTTGTACCGATCTGTTTATAGGGATAATCGATGAAGCAGCTGGTCAAATAGCCCCAAAAAACAAAAAAAGCTTTCCCAGAACAGATAGGGAAAGCAAGATTGATATTCGTACAGGTCAACACCAAAGCATCGAATATATTAAAGATAAAAATGTAATAAGAGTAGATGGTGTGGATCATCCTATCTCACCAGAACTAGCTGATGGAGGGTCCAGTATGACATCGGAGTTACCATACAAATCGGCTCTTTATGAAATTTATACAGTTAAACTGGGTAAAAAAATTAATAACCAAAATATGAAGCAAGAGGCACCAAAAAATATAGTTAGTCACTTTGACCGTCAACAAAGGGATTTCAATGATGCTGCTTGGTATGAGCATTCTTTAAGAGATACTGTTGCCGATTTTGATAATCAGTTTAGTTTGTTGAAGCAGGACGCTTATGACGGCATTGAAGAAACATACTATAACGATGAATATGGAACTAATGGTATGAAGCGTCTTCGTGAGGTTCAAGATAAAATCATAACAATTACTTTAGATTTGTCTAACTTGAAAAATATAGACAATATTCTCAGTAACAATATCAAGAAGGGACTTTGCCATTTAATGGTTAATGACAAACTAATTAAGTCATGGGTAGATATTAATGAAGACTAAATTGTTTAATGGAAAATTTGAATTAGCATTACGTATTTTGCTTATCTTAGGGCAGAGAGAGTCAGCGTCATTGGATCAACTGTTGGCTTTCGATTTTATTACTACTTATGCGTCAAGTTTTCATTTGTCCAAAGATAATCTGCACGGTGACAATGCATTTAATTATTCCGAAATAGCTTCACGGCGTGTCATGATGAATAAAGGCATTAGCTTTTTGAGAATGTATAAATTGTTAGGAATTAATTACAGTGACCAAAATGGGTATGAATATTGCCTAACAGCTTTAGGACGAAGTATTGAAGAACAATTGGATGACCAATACGCCATCGAATATAGGAAATTTTTGAGTAATGTGATAGAGAAGTATTCCCAATTTTCTAGCAAGAAGCTGATGAAATTAATTGATTCAAATTTGATGAAAGAGTTGGAGTAGGCAGATGGGATTTTACATTAAAAGCGTGGAAGCAACAGGTCCTACAGCGAAAAGGGCAGTAGTAAATCTAACAAAGGGATTAAATATCATTGCAGGTATTTCCAATAAAGGAAAAACGACTATATTGCAGTTCATTGAATATGCTTTTGGTGGCTTGAACAATGATAGTGATATTTCTATAGATCCTTCGCGGACTGGATATAACCTAGTAAAAGTCACGGTGAATGTAAATGGTAAGAATGTCGAATTGACACGTAATTTGCAGAAAAATAAAAGTACTATTAATGTTTCAAGCCAATATAGTGCAGTAGCCAGTGGTGAATACACCACTTCATCTGCATCTACTACCAAACCATTCATTGGGACAATGCTAATGAACTTAATAGGAATAAGTTCGGGTATTAAGGTTCCTGCCAATTCTGAATATAAAGGACAACGTTTGACGTGGAATACACTTAAGCCGTTATGGTTTCTTGATGAAGATAGGGTGTCTAACACTAAATCTGTTTTGTTGCCTATTCGTGGGCAAACAGCTTTTTTGGCTGGAATAATTTACTTATTGAATGGAGAGAAATTTCCAACAAAGAAAGAGTACAAAGCCCAAGAAAAAAGAATTGCTGTTAAAGACTATATTGTTAACCAGTTAGCGAATGCACGGCGGAAGCAGAAACAACTAACACAGTCCTCAGAAAATAAGATAGATTTACAGGTAAAAGTATCCGAGATAGAAGAGAACGCAAAGAAAATCGATGAACAAATTGCTGAAAAGGTAAATCAGAGTAAAAAAATCTATTCGGAAATGTTAAAACTGAATGACCGGTTGTCAGAGTGTCAAGTTGCCCTGAATAGGTATGGAACCCTAAAAAAGCAATATGTTTCTGATATTAAACGGTTAAGTTTTATTGCCGATGGTGAAAAAACATTTGAGAATTTGGAAGTGCCATTTTTATGCCCCGTCTGCAACCAACCAATTTCTAAAGAACAAATTGATGAATCTCATATTGCAGCCGCTAAAGTGGAATTGGCTAAAGTAGTTAGCTTATTAAAAGATCTAGAACAATCCGTATCAAGTTTGGAAGAACAACAACATAGCCTGATAGATCGATATGATATATGTAAGGATCAGAAAGATTCAATTGATGATGAGTTAGCTGAACAATATTATCCATCTTTGGAAAAACTACAAAACTTGGAGAAACAATATCGTTCTCAAATTGAAAAACAATCTCAGGCAGAATTGCTAGATTCTATGATGAATGATTGGGGAGCAAGAATTGAAGAAATTGATGGTGAGTCAGGCCCAACTGAACCGTTTAGACCTAAAGATAAACTTGGTGATGATTTTTATGAGAAAATGGGCGAAATTATAGGCGATTTGTTGAATCGAAGCAACTACGAGGGGCTTAAATCCATCGGTTTTAAGAAGAGTGCTTTTGATTTAGAAATAAATGGTCTTCCCAAAATTAAAAATCATGGAAAAGGTTATCGTTCATATTTAAATTCTATTGCAGTAATGGCATTGAGTAAGTACATCAATGAATATGGGAAATACAAATCTGACCTGTTGATGATAGATACTCCGTTAGACGGTTTAGAAGAAGATAAAGAACGTTTACCTAAGGGGATGCAAAAAGGAATTTTTAAGTTGTTTATGGAACGCGGCGAATCTAATCAAACCATCGTTGTAGAAAATTTAGATCATTTGCCAGACATTGACTTTGAACAAAATGGAGTCAACGTAATTAGATACGACGATAATCAAGGATTCCTGTATTTAGATTAAGAGGTAAGAGGATGCATTTCAGTTACAACAAATTATGGAAACTATTAATTGACCGTGGGTGGAAAAAGAAAGACTTACGGGAGAAGAGTGGAATTAGCTCCGCATCAATTGCTAAGTTGGGTAAAGATGGTAATGTGACGACTGAAGTATTGTTGAAGATATGTAAAGCGTTGGATTGTGATATCAGTGACATTATGGAAATAGTAAAGGAGTCGTGAAAATGGCAACCAAGTCTAAGGAATTAAGTATTGAGGACAAATTATGGAAAACAGCTGATGCGTTGCGTGGCAGTATGGATGCTTCAGAATATCGTAATGTTGTACTGGGGTTAATTTTCCTTAAGTATGTATCAGATTCATTTGAAACCAGGCATAATGAATTGTTGAAATCAGATTATCCTGAAGATGCTGAAGATCCGGATATGTATCTTTCGGAAAATATTTTTTGGGTACCGAAAGAAGCACGTTGGGAATTAATTCAACAATCAGCAAAAACACCTCAAGTTGGTGAAATTATTGACAATGCAATGGATGCAATTGAAAAAAGCAATGATTCATTGCGTGGGGTTTTAAGTAAGAACTATGCATCTCCAGATCTTGATAAAACTCGTCTAGGTGAAGTGGTTGATTTAATTTCAGATATCAGTCTAGGTGATAAACATGCCAAGCAATCTGATATTTTGGGGCGTGTATATGAGTACTTTCTCAATGAATTTGCCTCTCAAGAAGGTAAAAAGGGTGGTGAATTTTACACACCACGTTCCATTGTTCGTACGCTAGTAGAAATGATTGAACCGTACAAAGGACGTATTTATGACCCATGTTGCGGGTCTGGTGGGATGTTTGTGCAATCCGACAAATTTGTTCAAGAACACCAAGGTAAAATCGGCGACCTATCAGTTTATGGTGAAGAGTCTAACCCAACCACTTGGAAATTAGCAAAGATGAATCTTGCCATTCGTGGTATTGATAATAACCTTGGGCCACATCAAGGTGATACTTTTACTAATGACCTACACAAAGGTGAAAGATTTGATTTTATCCTAGCTAATCCACCATTTAATGTAAAAAATTGGAATGGTGACAAGTTGCGTGAAGATGCTCGCTGGCAATATGGAGTTCCACCAGTTGGTAATGCCAACTATGCCTGGATTGAACATATCATTAGCAAATTAGCACCTGATGGGAAAGCCGGATTCGTGTTAGCTAACGGTGCTTTATCAACCGCTACAACGGCAGAGCATAATATTCGTAAAGCAATTCTTGAAGATGACAAGATTGATGCGATCGTCGCTTTACCGGATAAAATGTTTTATTCAACTGGTATCCCAGTTTCACTTTGGTTCGTTGATATGAACAAGGAATCTGAAAATGAACGAGATAGAAAAGGTAAGACTTTATTTATCGATGCGCGTTATCTTGGTGAAATGATTGATCGAACTCATCGGGCATTCTCAAAGGAAGATATTAAAAAAGTAGCAGACACATATCATGCATACCGCGGTACCAATGATCAAGAGTATAAGGATGTCCCCGGATTTTGTAAGGTAGCCAAACTAGATGAAATTGCAAAGAATGATTACGTATTAACACCTGGTAGGTATGTTGGCTTAGCAAAACAAGAAGACGATGGTGAACCATATGAGGTCAAGATGACTCGTTTGACTGGCGAATTGAAAAAGCAGTTTGAGGAGAGTAATAAGCTCCAGGGTGAGATCAAAAGCATATTGAAGGAGCTTGGATATGAAATATAGATTGGGCGATTTAGCCAGGATCAGTTCAAGCAAGCGAATTTATGCTAAAGAATATACTACAAGTGGTATTCCGTTCTATAGAGGGAAAGAAATAATAGAGCTTAGTTCAGGACACTTAGTATCTAATAAGCTGTTCATATCAAAGGACAGATTTAACCAAATAAGATCAAAATATAACGATGTGCCTGAAAAGGATGATGTCTTAATTACGGCTGTCGGTACAATTGGAGAAACATATTTAGTTAAATCGAGAGATCTGCCATTTTATTTTAAAGATGGTAATTTAATTAAATTATCAAAATGGAATAGACAGATTGTTTCACCAGAATATATGTATTATTGGTTAAATTCTTATGCCGGAAAGATGGCTATTAAAAAGATAACTATTGGATCGACCCAGCAGGCAATCACGATTGGAGAATTATCTGATATCGAATTAGACTTACCGCCAATTAACGAACAGGGCAAAATAGCACAAAGACTAAGTATATTAGATGTCAAGATTGACAATAATAAGCATATAAATGCTAATTTAGATGAATTAATGTCTGAAATATTTGAGCGCTACGTAACAGAAACCAATGTATTTACTACTGATTCTCTTAGTAATATCGCTAATTATAAGAATGGCTTGGCAATGCAAAGATTTAGGCCTAATGGTGCTGATAAAGGACTACCAGTACTAAAAATCAAGGAATTAAATCAAGGGTTTACAGATTCATCTTCTGATAGATGTTCATCAAAAATTTCAAATGATGTAATTGTAAAAACAGGAGATATTATTTTTTCTTGGTCAGGTACATTAATTGTTAAAATTTGGACTGGAACTACATGTGGACTAAATCAACACTTATTTAAAGTGACATCAGATAAATATCCAAAGTGGTTCATATACAAATGGACAGAATATTATCTTAGACAGTTTCAATCTATTGCAGCTGGTAAAGCAACCACTTTGGGGCATATCAAGCGAAGTGATTTAAAGCAGGCAGAAGTTAAAATACCTTATAAATCAGAAATTGATCGACTCGATAAACTCATATCTCCAATTTTCAAAAGATACGTTAATAACATTCTTGAAATTAACAGTCTTAAAGAGCTCAAAAATGAGTTGTTGAGTAAACTTTTCTAAGCAGCTAAATTAGCATTTAGTAGTTTGTGGAATATTGTTGTATTATTTCATCAAAAACGAGGTAAATAATAAATGAATTCAATTATTGATGAAATAATACAAGAAATGTTAAAAGTTTTGGATAATAGTCAACTAATACAATTAAAACAAGTATTAAAAGAAAAGCTGGGAAATAACACACAGAGTAATATAAAGAAAAATAATGAATCTTATATTTCAGACTACTTGGCTGCTAAGCAGGTAGAAGGTTGCTCGAAGAAAACACTTGATTATTATCAAGCAACCTTAAAGATGATGTTTTCGCATTTAGGAAAACATATTCAAAAAATTACAACCGAAGATTTGCGTGAATACTTAGGTAATTATCAGCAGTCTAGAAATTCTAGTCGAGTAACCATCGATAATATTAGACGAATTTTTTCTAGCTTCTTTAGCTGGTTAGAAGATGAAGACATTATTATCAAAAGTCCCGTAAGGCGAATTCACAAGGTTAAATCTTCAGCTAAAGTTAAAGAAACTTATAGTGACGAAGATTTAGAAAAGCTGAGAGATAATTGTAGTAATAACCGTGATGTTGCAATGATTGACCTACTTGCTTCGACAGGTATGCGTATTGGTGAATTAGTTAATCTTAATCAAAATGATATAAATTTCGATGAACGTGAATGTGTTGTATTAGGGAAAGGTAATAAGCAACGAATAGTATATTTTGACGCTAGAAGCAAAATACATTTACAGAATTACTTAGCAAAGAGAAAAGATACCAATTCTGCGTTATTTGTTTCTTTACACTCCCCATATCAACGAATGAGTATTAATGGAATTGAAAATAGACTTAAAAGCTTGGGAAAGAAAGTAGGGATAGCAAAAGTCTATCCTCACAAATTCAGGAGAACACTAGCGACAAATGCTATTGATAAGGGAATGCCGATTGAACAAGTTCAAAAGCTACTTGGACACGAAAGAATAGATACAACGTTACATTATGCAATGGTTAAACAGAGTAATGTGAAAATAGCGCATAGGAGGTATATAGGGTGACAAAATATAAATTAGAAAATATTGCAACTTTGAAATATGGAAAATTGCCAGATAAAAATAAAATTTCAGCAAAAAAGACGAAGATGAATAAGTATCCTATTTTTACGGGGTATAAGGTAACTGGGTATTATCCAGAATATATATTCAGTGATTCAGAAGTGATAGTTGTTGCTCGGGGTGTAGGTGGAACAGGAGATGTAAAATTATCACCGAAGAAGGCTTTCATAACCAATTTAAGTATTGTAATTCAAGTAGATAAAAAAATTGTAAATAAGAAATACTTACAACTTTTATTAAATAGTATGAATTTACGTCGCTTAGATTCAGGGTCTGCTCAGTCACAAATAACAATAACACATTTAAAATCTTTTGAAGTAGATCTGCCTCCTAAAGATATTCAAGATAAAATTGCAGATAAGATATCCCTTATTGAAAGAAAAATGCAATTAAATAAACAAATAAATGCTAATTTAGCTGCTTAGAATAGCCGCTTTAATAATATTTTTTTTAATTCCTGAAGATGCTCATTTTCAACATTATTTGATTGTTTTTGCTGAAGAATAACATTAGCTTGTTTATGGAAACTTTCAATTTCTTCTTTAGTTGGTAAATATACTTTGTAGCTCATCATTTGCTTTTTATCTCCTCGTGGCATTTTTGTTCCTTTGGCTGATCTCACCACCGAAGATATAAATTTATCACTATAAATAATTGAGTAAAGAAATTCACTTATAGCAGAATTATTAGGATGAAAGCAAACAACATCCGTTGAAGCACCACCATTATAAGAAGCATACATTATTTTCTTAAAATACGGTCTAATATTACCAAATAGAATATCACCTGCTTCAACTTTATTTACATTTTTCGCTTTTGGTAACTTATCTGCTATTTTTGCCCCTGCTTTATCAGGTAATAAGTTCGTATTAGACCAGTAATTATTTAACTGCAGATCGCTTACTGATATTTTTCGATTAGAAATGAAACAGATATCGCTTAATTTTGCATTATGATTTTTATCACCAACTAAATGATTATAAATTGCTGATAATAATTCATCTAAATTAGCATTTAGCACAATAAACATAACGAAAGGAGCGTGATGTATCATGTCGAAAGGATACTTATTAGAATCAGATGTTGAAAATCTTGCATTAGATACTCTACAAAAGGTTGGATATGACGTTTATAAAAGTCCAAGCCCGACTTCTACTAATCCAGAAATCGATAAATTGAGAAATAATGATCATGCAGTAGCTATTTTAACTGAACAACTTCAAATAGCATTGAAGAAAATAAATCCAGGTTATTCAGAGAAAATTTATAAAGAAGCGTTGCGTCAATTAACTCGCTTAGCAGATAATCCAGATTTAATGGTAAATAACCACTATTTCCATAAATTATTAATTGAAGGAATTCGCGTTAAAACAACAGTTAATGGTGAGAATAGGACTGAGGTACTTTATCCGATTGATTTTGATCATGTAGAAAATAATCAATTTGTGGCAACGAACCAATTTACTTTTAAGGGTAATCATGAACGTAGACCAGATACAACGATTTTTATTAATGGATTGCCCGTAGTGACTTTTGAATTTAAGGACGCTAGTAATCCTAATATTAATATTGAGAGTGCTTATCAACAACTCCAAACCTATAAGGCCGAAATTTCGGAATATCTAAAGTACAATGAAATTCTGATCATATCGGATGGTATTAATTCCAGAGCGGGATCGTTAACAGCTGGGTTTGACCGTTTTATGCGTTGGCGTGCGCCAAAAAATGTTACTGTTGAAAACGATCTTGAACTAGAGACAATGATTAAGTACATGCTGACACCGAGGGATCTACTTAATCTAATTGAAAATTTTATTATTTTTGAAACTGATGGAGATAATACGATTAAGATTTTAGCGGCTTATCACCAGTATTACATGGTTAATAAGGCCGTTAAAGCTGCTAAACGAACTCTTGCTAATCCAAACGACAAACGTATCGGAGTGGTTTGGCATACTACTGGATCGGGAAAAAGTTTATCTATGGTGTTCTTCTCTAGCATCGTAGCCAGAAAGCTAAATAATCCTACCATGTTGGTAATTAATGATCGTAACGATTTGGACGACCAACTATTTGACACATTTGCGAGTGCACATGAATTTTTACGACAATCTCCAGAACATGCAGAATCTCGTGATGAACTTCGGAAGTTTATGGATAAACAATCAGGTGGAATTGTTTTTTCAACTATTCAAAAGTTCTCACCTGATTTTGAAAATGGAGAAACTGAGATGCCGGTTTTGACTAACCGAAGTGACGTAATTGTTATTGCAGATGAGGCTCATCGTACTCAATATGGATTGAAAGCGAAATTTACCAGTAATGGCTTACGTTATGGTTTTGCTAAATATTTGCGTGATGCGTTACCTAACGCTTCATTTATTGGCTTTACGGGAACTCCAATTTCCACTGTTGATAAGTCAACTATTGCAGTTTTCGGAAATTATATTGATGTTTATGATATTACTCAAGCTGTCAATGATCATGCTACAGTCAAAATTTATTATGAAAGTCATGTTTTCCCATTGAAGTTAAAACCTGATGCACAGGCTAAGTATCACCAACTATTAGAAGAGGCAAATCTGGATGATGATCCAAATATAGAGGAGAATGGCCGTCGTAATCGCGAATTTTCTCGCTTAGAAGCATTGGCAGGCGCTCAGCCACGACTAGCAAGTATTGCTCAACATTTTGTTAGCCATTTTGAAGCACGGCAAAGAGAAACTTTTGGTAAGGCAATGATTGTTGAAATGTCTCGTCGGAATGCAGTTCGTCTTTATAACGAAATCATCAAACTACGGCCAGAGTGGGGTAACGATGATCTTAATAAGGGAAAGATTAAAGTTGTAATGACATCTTCCGCAGCAGATGGCCCTGAAATGACAAAGTTTCAAACTAGTAAGGCTGATAGACGTGTTCTTCAAAAACGCATGAAAGATAATGACGATGAATTACAAATTGTTATTGTAGTTGATATATGGCTGACCGGTTTTGATGTACCATCAATGAATACAATGTACATTGATAAGCCAATGAAAGGGCATAATTTAATTCAAGCGATTGCCCGTGTTAACCGAGTCTTTAAAGACAAAGATAGTGCTCTTATTGTGGATTACATTGGTATTGCCGAAAATTTAAAGGACGCATTAAACATTTATTCCATAGAAGATCAGGGGCAAGTCGGCATCAATATGCATAAAGCATTGGCACTTTTGAAAGAAAAGTACGATATCATTGTCAATGACTTTTTGTATGGAATCGATTACTCAGATTTTGATTCAGAAGATGGAACTATTCGTCTAAAAGTTACTCGCTGGGTTGCTAATGAAATTTTAGGGGAAGATGAGGAAACGCAACAAAAATTTTTAGATGTTGTAACTGAATTACAGAAAGTCTATGCGTTGACTTCCACTCAGCCAGAAGCGCAAGCCTATGGGAAGGAGATTGCTTTCTTTAAGACAGTTAAGATATTTATTCAAAAGCTAAAGCAACCAATTACACATGGGAGTTTAAAAAAACATACTGATGTTAAATATCAAATGCAGCAACTATTAGATCAATCTATAATTGCTGAACCTAATGTTGATATTTATAAGGAGCTTGGTATTAAAAGACAAAGCATTGATTTGATTTCAGATGAATTCTTACAGAAGATTAATAAAATGCCAGAGAAAGATGTGGCAATTACTTTATTGGAAAAATTGCTTAAGGGAAAAATTAAAGCAATGATGAAAACTAACAAGGTAACTTCTGATAAATTTGAAGATATGCTGAAAAAGTCTATTGATGAGTACAATAAGCGTGGTATTACTAGTGAAATAGTTATTCGCAAACTAATTGAAATGGCTAAGAAGATTAATGCAGAACAGGAAAAAGGCAAAGATTTAGGACTTAGCCAAGAAGAGATTGCCTTTTATGATGCATTAGCTGACCATAAGAAAGCTGTCGAAGTTCTTGGTGAAGAGAAATTACATTTAATTGCTCAGGAATTAGTCAAATTAGTTAAAGAAGAGGCCGGTGTTGATTGGGAAAAGCGAAGAAATATTCAGGCTAAAATGAGAGTAGCTGTAAAACATCTTCTTAGAAAGTATGGTTATCCACCTGATATCGCGCCTCAAGCTGTAAATACAGTGGTAGAACAGGCCGAGCTAATGGCTACAAATGATTAATTATTACTGTGAAAAGAGAAATTACATGGGAGATAAGTTCCACAAGGTAGATGATGGTACTATACTTTGGAATGCTGATCATCAATATTATTATGAGAATAATTGTTATCCTAATGTAAGATTAATCTGTAAGGGTAATTATTTAAGCGATAAAGATAATAAAAAAGTTTACGAAATTAGGGGATCAATTTATTTAAGAGAAGATAACTTTAAAGCGGTTGGAGGTAATGCTTACATTTGGTACAAGTAATAATTTCCTGTTTCTATGTTGATTTTTTGTAGCTATGTGTTGTGTTCACACAAATCTCATATGTTGAAATTGTAACCGTAGTAGAGAAAGAATTAGATAAGACAAAGGATTAAATTATGAAAAAGTATGAATATCAAAGTAAAAATAAACATTTAACAGCTTCGGTTGTATTTTATAGTTTCTCAGAAACGAAAGAAAACTTGAAGCAGAATTTGAAACGTATTAAGTTGTCTTGGCCTGTGAAATTCAAGATAAAAAAATAAAGAAAAAATGCTGCATTGTCTACAAAAAACATGCAGCATATTTTTTTGTCTCAAAAGGGTTGAGGATCATGATATTCAAGAATTACAATTAAAGAAAGATAATAAACGAAAAAGCTCTATTAAAAACTGGCATAACACGAAAAGGAAAATATTATGCATCATCTAAAAAAATTTGTTCTATATACTATCATGGCGCTTTGTGCTTTTTCATTACTTTTATTTGTAATACCGACCGATAAGATGAGTCCAGGAAGTCGAAATACTCCAAAAGATCTTAAAAGCTACATGAAGTTTCATCATATTAATGGGGTAATGTTAGTCAGTGGCAAAGATGGAACACCAGTTGTAGTGGAAAATAACGAAACTACTAATAAAGAAAAGATAGTGAAGGATAATCAATTGTTTCCTACAGCTTCTTTGCAAAAAATTATGACAGGAACTGGAATTTATCAACTTCAACAAAAAAAGCAGCTCAATTGGAATACTCCTTTATCTAAATATTTCCCTCAAGTTCCAGGTAGCAGTGACATAACGATTCGGGAATTAATGAATCATACAAGTGGATTGATTAATAATGCTCGTCCATCTTCTCCGCTTAAAAACCAGCAAGAGCAAATTGCTTATATGCTTGACCATATGCAATATGACCATCTTCATACTTGGGATTATCAGGATGTAGACTATGAATTATTGGCAGCAATTATTAGTCGAGAAAGTAAGTTAACTTATAATAATTACATTCAAAAGCAATTTGCTAAGCCTCTTCATCTTAACCGGATAAAAGATTTTTCTGAAGTTAATAAAAAAGAAATTCCACAACCGTTAAACGAAAATGTTAGCTGGCATACAGTAACAGTGACTACATCTTCTGACTTT
>OBLI01002781.1_pt1 | contig 14342 bp, 16 predicted proteins | sample 1519701 | NCBI WGS metagenome assembly OBLI01 (sample SAMEA3663005, study PRJEB22513) | pig gut metagenome | biome: pig gut; feature: pig-associated habitat; material: faeces | place: France | collected 2012 | reverse complement strand
ACGTACTTAGATTATTGTATTACTGTGTCTCTAAAGCCTGTTGGAACTATGCCTGCTTTATAAATACTTACTCGATTGTCTAAGTCGTAGATATTGACTGATGCCATACCTTGAGTAAAATTAGAACTATATCCTACCATAACTAAATTGAACAGTATATTCTTTTCTAACCCACCTGTTAAAGATGTATTATATATGTTTATTGCTCTTCTTTGGTCATATAATTCTTGCAATGTAAATGGGTTAGGTTCTGGACCTATATAAAGACCACTACCAGAATAATCAACTCCTTCTACTTGACATTTAACATATATATAGTGAGTATGTACTCCTACTTGGTCTATGTATTTATCATCTACGTACTTCTTATTTGCTACGTGAAAGTCTTGTAAAGGAGTGTTAGAGATTAAATAACCTTGTACTTGGCCTTGGCTTTCACCTTTAGGTGGAGTTATTGTATCATCTTTGCTGTAATACCAAGGCAACGTATGAGGATAGAACCATGCAGTAACAGGTGTGGTTGCTAAGTCATAACTATTTGTACTACCGTCTGGAAGAGTTACAGGAACACGTATACTTCCGCCAGTACCTAAAGACTTATAATATAGTTTATCTGCAGTGGCTTTGTTTAATATATCGTCTTCTAATATTTGCCAATTGCCTGTGCTTAAAGTTACAGTTAGCCTTTTGAATGAAGGCTTGTTATTTTCTTTGTCGTACTTTATATGCTCATAGACTACTTGGTCTGCTGTCTGTATCGCAGTGTTAAGATAATATATTTCACCTTTATATAAAATATAATCTTTTGGATTCCTTTGACTAACTATTGCTAACTGGTCAGCTGGCAATCTTCCAGATAGTTCAAGCGAAGAAGTTAATTCTATTGCCTTGAGCATTCCAGTATTGTTAATAACCACTTTTTCAGCAGCTACATCCTTGTCTATACTAATCCCTTCACCCGCTATAACAGGTAATTGTAAGTCTGTAGTAAAGTCTGTTTGTCCTTCTTGATACGTAGTCCTGCCTGTGCTATTTATTGAAATGCCGTTGGTAGTGTCATACTGTACCGTAGTTTCGCCTAACGTTAAGTTTAAGTCAGTTAAACTGTCTATGCCTTTTCCAGCAGAGCCTTGAGGACCTTGAACTCCGCTCGGACCAATATCTACCCAAGCTAACGAATCTTCTCCCTGAATAACCCATATATGCTTAACACCTGCTTCGTTAGGAATAAGATATGCTGTACCTGTCGATTGCATATATTTAGTCGGAGTAGGTAATTGACTTGTACTTGCTAACGTTGCTTTAACATTAAATGCAGGACCGACATCACCTTTAGGACCTTGTGCTCCTACTGGACCGATTTTACCTTCAAATCCTCTAGGACCTTGCTCGCCTACAGGACCTTGAAAACCCCTTTCACCTCTTGGACCTCTTTCACCTTGATCCCCTTTTTCGCCTTTAGGTCCTTGTTCCCCATCTTTACCGTCTTTTCCTTTACCTGGGAATGAACCAAAGTTTACAAAATCTTCTATATTTCTAGTGAATATATATAAGTCGTATGGTTTAGTAGTACCGATACTAAAAGCATCACCATAATCGTAAGGTCCTGGAATGGCTGCTTTAGCTTGCTCTATTGTGCTATAAACACCTAATACTTTTATTCCAAGTTCGTCGATAAGTTTACCTGCTTGTAAAGCTTCACTCAAATACGCTACTTGGTCTTCTAAGTTTCTAAATACTTTACCGTTTATTTCTATCATGTTTTCTCCTATTAAACAATTTCTTTATTAACAATATTAGTGCTATCTGTAGTGGTACTGCTGGAGTAAATGGTCCCGCCCAGAACACAATCACCGTGCTCACCATCGTCCACCACCACGGAGAGATTGTCAGTGCTAGTATCGCAGGTATCCAAACGGGTATCCAGAATATTGCCTCTCCTATCAGCGTGTACCATATCATCTCTTTGTTTATTAAGTTCTTTCTCAGCCATTTCCAAGCTTGAACTATTTTTTGTTTTAATTTTTTCAAGTTGCTCCTTTATATATGGTATATGTCTTTCGTTAAAAAAATCGTAAGCGCTGTTGAGTGATAAAAATCCAAAACAAGTGAATAAGATTAAGTTAACTAAGGCTAACCACAGTAAGTTATAATCGTTACAGCCTTCTACTACTATATATATCAATCCAAATGTCGCTATACCAACCGAGAATGCTTTTTCTATTAAGTCTTTTATAACGCTGACTACCCAGAAGAATTTAATACTGTGAGCTTTCTTGTCGTGAGTTTTGGTGTTATAATACTCCGTTAATATCTCTTTGTTCTCAGGCAAGTTTTTAGCAAAAGCAATACCTTGTATTTTTAAGAATTGCATGATTATAAAACCTACGGCGGCATTCACTAGAGCAAATATTCCAATGTCTATAATCGCATTTACCTTGAAACCTTTTATCAGAATGAATACTGTGATTACATAAGCTACGCTCATTGATACAGCGCCGATGGTACCTATATACTGCAATAAAGGTTTTAACTTTGTTTCAAATAAATTCTTATACATTTACGTCCTCGTCGTGTTTATACAGCACTCTTAATTGTCTATACTCTGTCTGATATTTGGCGTATAGAAACTTGAATAAAATGTCATCTAATGTGATGTAGATTGTTATAATTGTCAGAGGCACTAAAAAGATGTCCTGAACGCCTACGTATATCAAGGTGATTAGTATCCATTTTATACAGTCCATATTTTTGTGTGAGAATATAGCTATTGCAGCCAGAATAAGTAAACAGATACAAGAAACACCTATTACTGCTTTTTCCTTTGACTCAGCTTGAACAAAGCTATATATTAACAACGCTACAAAAGCTAAGTAAGGTATTAAGTTGTGTAATGTAAAAAACACTCCATATTTTATTTTAGTTTTCGTTAAGTTCTTCATCTTCAATCACCTTAGTTAATTGTTCCATTAACTTCTTATTAGCTTTTCTAAGTTCTGCATTATCAGCTACTAACTGTTTCATATTTTCATTAAGCTCGGTCAAGGAAGAATCGATGTCCTCTTTAACTTTTATACTCTTTAATTTTTTCCACACTATAATGAAATTGCTGAGTTGAATAATCATGGAAAGTACTATAGGTGCATACATTGCTATTAAAGCTTCAATATTCGTTAATAATTCTGTCATTATTGATAATCCTCGTATAATAATAATTCTTCAGGCTCTACGACTGTCTTAAATAAAGGCTTAAATCTATTCAAAAATTCTTGCGTAACGTCTCTTTTAAGTAAACTGTCAAGTAAAGCATAACCTTCAAGTTTACCTTTCTTGTTTATCGACGTGTTTTGTGTTTTTATGTACCCTAAGTATTCGCTAGTGTCTGTACTAGGTTCAGTAGACGGGTTGTCTGCTTGGTTATAAATTTGTACTGAACCTTGAGTTATTTCAGCGTCTGTTAAATTTCTAAGTTTTGATTGAATTTCCAAGTTCTTAGCCCAGTTAGGACCATACTGCCAAACTATTGTAAACAGATTCATCTTAAACCTTTGTAAATCACTGGAAGCTATAACGTCATTACCATATCTTGCATAAAGAAGAAAGTATAAATTATAAAGACTTCCTTTATCAGCGCCATTATTTGCTACGTAGGTAGTTATTGTCATCGGTACGCCATTTGTTTGGTAATCTGCAGCAAAGTCATTAAATGTACTCCAAACATCTCCGAACTTCTTTGTCCTGTAAGAACCATATAAGGTTCCATCATAATTCTTTATATAGTCCATTATTCCTCCTCACTCATTTCTGTCTGTTGGCCAGGTACTCCAGATTGGTCCTGTTCGTCATAAGGCTTACCGTCTAAGTTATTGTCCGAGTTAGACGCTACTTCACTTATATCACAACAAATACCTGCCATCGTTATAGCATTTACAATATCGCAGAAGTTCTGCCTTATAGCAAGTCCGTCCATTAAAGGATTACCTATCTGTCCACCACCGTTTAATGCAGTTTGCGCTGTATTTTGGTACTGTTTCTTTTCAAAAAGTCCGCCGTTTTCAAGGCCATATGCACTAAGTCTGAAATTATCCAAAGACTGCATAGCCATTAAGAACTCTTCGCCTTTACTCGTAGCTCCGGCAGTTAAGTCTTGGAAGTCTAAGTTACCGACAACGGCTATATATTTTTCTCCTTCTAATGCTGCTCTGTTAATACTTCTTGAAGCTGCGTGTACGTTAGATTGTTCATCTGCAGTATTTACTCTCATTCCTTGAACGCCCGTACTGTTTAAGAGCGCAGTTCTCATAAACGGAATACAGTCACTCATAACGTCTAATAGTCCGTCTTGTATCTGCTGTCTAGGTATTACTGTCTGAGATAATTGCTTAGTATAGTCGTGTAATAATACGCAATAATCAACGTCAGGCTCTAAGAACTCAGGAATTTCATATAATACTTTAAGTTTATAAGTGCTTAAAATAGCCGACTGTCTGGCGTAATCTCTTTTAGTTTTTTCAGTACTATCAAATATTGGTACAGGTCTTACGTATATAAATCTTCCATAAAAGTCTAACTCGTCTAGTAAAGTATAAGGCATAAATACGAACTGACCGATTTCCTTAAAGTAAAAGAAACATAATTGTCCTTTATAGTAAAGTAATCTTTCTAATTCTTGGCCTGTTATATTGCACGGTATGTTACACCAAGTATATCTGTTTACGGCATCTTGTTCATCTATAATCCTTAATTGTCTTTTAATTGAGTCCTTAAGTGACATACACTCTGCATTTCTTGCCGATTTAATTTTACCGACTGTTTTAACATCATATGGAGGACAAATACCTGCTTGTTCATATAGATTAATTACATCTTGATTTATATAAACTGGATTGCTCATTATTCTTTATCCTCTTTTAACAGCATCATATATCTTTTTGCTGATTGTTTTTGTTCACTCATAGCATTCACTCTGTCAGCAGCTTTTTGATTAGCCTCTTTAGCTTTATTTGGGTCGTAAGGTCTTATTTTATATTTTTTATCCGCAAAGCGTTGCATAAGGTCAGCCATATCACGACTACCAGCAGCCGCGGCTAAATTCTTCTCTGTAGGGTCTAGCTTATATAAATTTTTATATGCTTCAGCACTATCTTTATATGCCTCGGCTGCTAGACTTTTTGCTGCTGTAGAAGCGTTAGGGTCTGCGGCTCCTTTAGTTGCTTGAATAGCTGCCTTAGAAGTTTGTTTTACGGCTTCTTCTGCTTTAGTTATTTCTTTTTTCTTAAAAATTTCTTCCTGTTTAGCTTTATATCCACCTGTTTGTGTATAAAGTAAACCACCTAAGTTTATTGCTTGGTTTATTGAACTTTGAATACTCACTACTTAAAATATCCTCCTTTGAACATTTCGTCTGATATCGCATTTAATAAATGGAAGTCATCTTGAATACCATCTATTCTAATTACCCTACCTTTAATATAACCTTTGTCTTCTATGAATTTATAACTCCAACTGTTATTGATATAGTTTTGAACTTGGTCTATAACTCCAACAGTCATCCCGTTCCAAGCTATCTTATTGGCCACAGCTTCTTTTTCTGTTTCTGTACAAGTATAGTATTCTAAGATTGGGAATATCTTATTGTTATTGGTGTAAGCCGTTGTTTTAGCTATTGAACTAGGCATTGCTTGAATATTCTGTTTTTGAAATTCAAACATATCGGTTTTGTAGTTTAATGCCTCAGTGTTAAGAGTTTCAGTTAACGCAATATCTGCGCCAGCTCCTAAAGCACTAAGTACACCGCCTGCTATGCCCGCTATAGGATTTCCAGTTAATAATCCAGTATTAACGCCAGCACTAACACTTCCCGTTATACCTCCAACTATCTGTTGAATACGATTGACTTGTTGAGTTAACTTCATATTATCTACTTCACGATTAAATATATTCAGGTAGTTTTTATTGTTGTTAACGTAATTAACCCAAGCATCACTTAAATAACAGATTGAAAAGTCGCCTTGAATAATAAGTCCACGAGCATCATCAAAATCTTTACCGAATAAGCCTTTGAAGTTAGGGTTTATGTGTATATATGGGGTGTATGGTAAGTAAGTATAATCTACGTTGAAATAGTTAACTCCATCGTTCATTGTTAAGTCAAATTCAAACTGTCCGTTGTAGTTAGGAGAACAAAGTCTGTAAGTATCGCAAATAGACTCTAATTTTTTATTAGTTACTTGTTTACTATACGGTATGTTGAATGTTCCCTGACTTGATAACGACCATAACAGTACGCCTCTGTTAGTATCTCCAGCTGCATTGGTTATAGTGGTAACCCTTTTACTGTCTGTATTATTTATGTTTATATCTCCGTCTGTTTCAACTACGAGTCCTGTCATCGGGCAGAAAGGTAATAATTGTAAATCGAATAAGTTTTTACCTAACTGTTCAGCAATACCTTGAGCTAAGCTTATAGCTAACTCTTTATTCATAGGTACGTTTATTGCTGGGTTAACGTTAGATATAGTTATCTCTTTATCTACAGGACAAGGAATACAGAACATATCATATGGAGCATCTTTAAGATGTAATCTATTTGCAGCATTTGGAAATGTAACTTTATATTCTCCTTCTGCAAGTTCTTGTAACAATATCTGTAAACTGTCGTAACTTATTACTACTCTACTGTCAACTGTACCGCTACGATAGTTTGTAGAAGTCGATGCTTTATTTTGCAATGAAGTGTGTAATTGATTACCTTCAACGTCTGTATTAGCATCGTAAGATTGCGTACTTGAATTTTTAACCAAAGACACTTTGTAAAATTTGTTGGTAGAGGAATCTTTGATAACTCTGTTTTCTAACTGTAATACGTCCGAATATGTCGAGTCATTATAGCTGTTAGGATTTGTAATATACATCTTAGCAAGTCTAAACCAATCCGGAATTATATAATCGTTAGCAAACTTTGTTAACATGTTAAACCCATTTATTATTACAGGATTTTGTGCTTGAGAATAAGTTATTTCTTTTCTACCCCACCCTGCACCGTATTTGTTGTAATAGTAGGTCCAATAGTAACCATCACTGTAAGATTTTACGTCAAACTCTATCGAGGCTCCCATTATCTTTCTGATAGGAGTATTTACGTATGAGTAATAAGACCAATTTGAAATTCCATTTACAGTTTCGTCTTCTATACTATTGGCGTTTATAGTAATTTCTCCGCCTTCGTACTTTCTATCTAAATAACCAACTATCCAAGCAATACCAGTGTAATCTTTTAACAAAGTTTCTTCAGTTTTTATTCTGTTTACCGAGATATTCTCACTGTTGTAGATTAAAGGATTGTCGTCTCTTAAAGTTGCTTTCTCTATGTAAGTAGGTGCAGTTATTATTTGATTGTAGTAATCAACAAGAACGTCTCTGCGTAACTGTAAAGTGTATTGACCCTTTAAGTTTCTTTTCTGCTCTATAATAAACCATCTTGAAACTATCAACTCAACGCCTGATATAGTTGGATGTGGTTCAGTAATTATACAGTAATCAGCATGACCATAGTAAGGATTTCCAGCTCTACCTGCTACAAAAGTTGTATTTACACCATCGTTAGGGTTAAAGTTTAAGTTACTCCCAGACTCTATATATAAGTAACCAGGATATTTATCTATACTATCATAGAACTTTACTTGTCTATTATAGTAGTTGTTAAAGTGCATTAAATATAAAGTCAATGTTATCTCTCCTTATAATATTAACACTGCCTCTTTTGTCAGGAGAGACAGCCAGAACCTGTTTTAGAGAATAACTTATTTCTGAGTAACGGTTATGAAAGGATAGTTTTTAAGATATTCTAATGTGTTGTGTCCGAAAGTCAAATAATGATTTTCAGTTAAAGAACGAGGATTGAAGAAGGAAGTAGCTGCTTCAAAAGCACTCATATAAGGTACAGAGTTAGGTCCTTTGTGATATACTTTGAATAAAACTTTACCATCTACAGTGTAAGATTTGTTAGCTTCAACAGTATATCCAGTAGGAATTAAGTCGCCTGCAAATACGTGAACGTCAGGGTTAGAAGCTTTCTTTACAATCTGTTCTACGAGAGACCTAATAGTCTTACCATCACCAGTCTTTTGTTCAGTATTTATTGTACCGAAATATCTACCGGGAAGAGTATGTTCACCAAATTTGTCAACTATATCTTTATGGAAGATAGTAGGTAAGTCTCTCTTTTCAATTTTAGCCATTGCATCAGTGTTCCAAACGAATACGAGGTCGTCAGAAGTATAAGAACGAAGATTACCGTAGTCGTTATAGTCTCTGGAAATGTCTTCAAGATTTACAAGAAGTTTGGCAATTTCTTCAGCAATAACCTGAGCTTCTACTCTTGCAGCTTCTTCACCTGTTAATCCCTGAACAGCACTAGTAACGTCGATTTCGATATTTTCAGTAGCTTTGGGAGATTTTGCAGTACCGATATAAGTATTGTAAGTAGTAGAGTCATAAATTTTCTTAGTTTCTCTAATCCAACCTAACATTACTGAATTGAAATCACTGAAAGCACCTTCATTCATCCAAGCTCTCTTAGTTAAATAGTTATCAACAGTAAGTCTGATCTGTCTGAATACGTCGAGAGTAATCTTTTGGCAATCTGGAGCCTTAGGTCTATCAAGCTGTAAAAGATTTACTGCTTCTGCATCATTACCCCATTCAGATGAAGTAAGAGCATCAGTAGCATAGTACAACTTAGTATCACCATACATAGAGCCATCTACTTTGGCCATATCTACTAAGTCTGATTTAGTTCCTTTGATGTTGTCTGCAAATACTTGCTGACTGATTATCATATTGTATAAACCAGCAAATATTTCGTTTGAATTTAATGTTCCATTAAAAGCGCCCATTTGTTTTTTATCTCCTTATTTTTGGGTTAATTCTACTTGGAAGACTTACATCATTTGTAATACGGGCAAGTTCGCGAGTAAAGATTTCACTATTTCCATCTGCAACATCAATACAGTATTGGAATCCATCTGCTAAGCGTTGTGCAGCTTCATAGTCCTCTTGAGTAGGAACTAATTTACTGCCACTGCCAACAAATATATCTTTTCCCTCAGTATCGATTATAGCTTCTCTTAATTGTAATGCTTTTTTAACATAATCAAGATTACTAAGTTCGTTGTCAGGATTGAATAGTTCTTTCCTTAACGCGTCAATATCTACAGTCTCTTTCTTCTCGTCAGCGACCTGACTACCTTCGATAAGAGCTTTAAGATATTTATCTTTTTCCGCCTTCAATTTGTTGTACTCTTCCTTGGAAACTGTATTTGCTTTTATATCATTTATGGCTGATATAGGGTCAAATTCTGTTTCAGTACTTACACCTTCTGTACCCGACTCGCTAATTATTTTTTCGTTATCCATTTGTTATTCTCCTATAAAATTTATATTTAATGCGGAGCACATCTCTTGATAGACTCAGATAACCAATCTGTCATTTAGCAGCAACTCTTCGTTGGGCATCTGCATCATGATTGTCTAAGATATAAGAGAGTGCCACCACATTATTTATCTGGTTTTAATAATCTCATTTGTTTTTGAAATTTCTTAAAGCACGCTAATGTAGTAAATTTATATGCTCTTGCATCAAATTGTTCAACTATATTATTAGCATTTTCTCTATTGTAAACTTCATCTAAATACCTTCTCATTGGTATTATTGTTTTTTGTTCTCCGTTGTAATCACTTATTATATTATCATTCCACACTGTAAACCACGTATCTTTGAATTTATTAAACTTTATGATATACATTGGAGTAGTTCTTTTTCTTTTATTAACTAATAAGCTTCTATCTATCTCTATTTCGTTAGTAAAGGTGCTTGCCTGTCCCATCATCATATTAGCTGTGGCCTCTTTACGTCGTGCTAAATACTTTTCATTAGGCTTTATATAATCTACTACAGCTTTTTTTCTTTTTAGTTTATATCTACCAAACCCGTCAGGAATAAAGTTTAATGCAGTTAATAAGTCGCTTGCTTCTTCAAGAGTGTTACCTATCATAATTATCTTTACTTTTGTTTTTGTACTTCTTAAAACATTTTCTAACTGGTTTACGAAAGCATATACAATATCAAAAGTATTTCTTTCTGACTGTTCACGGTTCATTTCGTCGAGTACGCAGATGTATTCACCTTTATACTCATTGTCGAAATAACCTACGCCTTTATCATTGTAAAACGTAGAGCAAGCCATTACCCTACAGAATTCTTTTTTGTTTATTTTTTTAGTTTTTTCCTCACCGTTTTTGTCAATATATTTTTCTTCTTGGTATGTATAAACAACATTACCATTAGTGCAAGTTTTCAAGTTAAACTTTCTTTTAAGATCTGGGTCAATTAAGTCATTAGCTCCATTATTTAATAGTTTTTTTTGTGAAGCTTCTGTTAACCTAAACCAATAAAATTTAACATTATCTGGATTTTTTAACTTCCTATTAGTTGTCCATTTCATAACGCTATAAGATTTACCAGCTTCACGACCTCCAAGCAGATAATAAAACCTTGCCCAGTCATTACCAAGTATACTATTTACTGTATACCATTCATCTTTATAGGTTTTTATTTTTCTAGCTTTCTTTTGATTTTCTATAATACCTTTATGGAGTTTTTTTAATGCCTCTTCTTTTGTCATTTTAACTCCCATAATATGTATAAGATATTAAAGCAGCGGCAGCTTTAGAGCTCATACTCTGTTTTAACATATGGTATGTTTCGTCCATTGCATCATATATCTCTTGTGTGTAGGTTCTAGCTTGAATATTTTTCATGGAAACCTTAAAGCCTTGGTCTAATAAATTCTCTTGTATTTTTTTTGCTATGTCTCTATGGTAAAAATGAAATTGGTTATAAACTATTTCCTTTGTGCTCATTCCGGCATCTCTCATATCATTATACTCATCTTTTGTAAGCATTTCACCGTAATCGTCAGAACCTTTTGATACTCTATATTTTTTATTAGCTCTATAAGCATTTTTATAATAACTATAACTTTCTTTATTCATAATAAACTATTCCTTCTTCTTCTACAAACTTAAACTGTACAGCACGTTGGGTTTTTATTTCTTTCCATTCCCAAGTATCTCTGTCAGGTTTTATGTAATCTAAATTACTTATACCCCTAAATACTGTTTTAACTTTACCTTCTTCTATATATTGATAAGCACCAGCAGATTTTATATACAGTTTAACGTCTTTATGGTCGTGTTTCCATTGACCTAATTCAGTTCCTTCTTTGTCATCGTGGAAGCATCTATTATCTTTGCTAGTATACCAGATACCGTCTGTATTTATTAGTAAAGGTTCAAAACCGTTTCTATATAATTGGTTTATATAATATTCTATAAATCTGTTTGTACCGTTTATTGCTGTTTTTGCAAATATTGCTAATTGGTAAGGAACTCTAGTATTGTAATACTTATTATTTATATCCCAGCAATATTCACTTTGCATAGCACCTATTGAGTTAGTTAAGACTGCTTTATAATGACCGTTATTTTCTTTTCTGTGCTCATATAAATACTGAGCCATTGGTTTTAGTTCAGTATATTTTTCACTTATTCTACTAAAATAACTACTATTAGCATCTATATGATAACAATGCTCAAATTCTCTGCCTTTATAAATGTCTGAACAAACCTGAATAATAGGACTTTCTATTTCTTTCTTTATCTCTTTACCAGTATCACTATCAACAGCCTCTTTCTTAAATGTATCTAATACTCCAAATTTTTCAGCTGTCTTAAATACTTCTTTAAGAGCTTTACCACCACTACACTTTTTATTATCTTCATTTCTTTCTGTTGTAATAACGAATTTATAACAACCTTTAAATCTATGAGCTATGATTAACTCTATAGAACCTTTCTTTTGATTATAAAAGTATATTGAGTGGTATCTATTATAAGGTCCTCCGGCAATGCCACCGGAATTTGTTTTCTTACCTTTTATACAGTTGTCTTTAGCCCATTGATATATTTCATTAAATGTTTTGTATTCCTGCCAACTTAATGTTGTCTGCGGAAATCTTTCTTTATTCATTAAATGAAATAAATCATATTTACTATGTTTATAATCTGTTATGTTCATTGTGTACTCCGTTGATTGGCAGGGAAAGATGGCGGCCGCCCTTACCAACCAACGTTTCCCAATGTATTTATCATCAAAGCTTTTTATACTTAGGTTTTTGTCGCCTATAAGCTTTAATATCCTCTATTCTTTGCAGCGCTTCTTCTATAAGCTTACTGCATTCTTCTTTACTGATATTGTTTTTAGGATATATCGGTAATTTATATCATTTTATTAAATTCTTTAAATAATTTATTTGTTTTTCAGTTGCTTCCATATTAATTCCTTTTAATCATCCTCTTCCCAACCATCGGCATCTATTTGTTAATAGTTCACTAGCCTAAACATTTATTTATATGGAGTTAAATATGAGAACCTATGTTAATATACAATATTTTATTACGTTTTTTATTTTGTCCTTACATTTATACTGTAGCTGATTATGAATTAGCGAAATACAAAAAGTAGTCGTTTATCAGTTCTTTTGTGTTTTTAAATGGTTTAATTTTTAAATAATCATTGTAATAACCTACAAATTCATGCCATTTTTCTTTATCGCCTTTGTTTTTAGCTTCGTTTATCTTGCTCCTAAACCACCTGATTCTAGAAATTCGTTCTTCTTGGTATTCTCTGGCAAATGTTATGGCTTTTTCTAATTTATGATTATTTTCATATTCTTCTTTGTGCTGATACCAATAGTTAATTTTCTTCTTGTATATATTGTAAAAAGACCTACATTTATGGGCGTATTCTGTTGAACTACTGTTTTCTTTTTTTTCTTTATTATATTCCAGAATCCAGTAATTATATTTTTCTATATAGTATTCAATAGGTTTTTTCATATCACAAGTCGTCACATTCATAGATACTGGTCTTTCTTTTGCTAGGTTTTGAGCCGGGGTTAATAATTGTAAGTTTTCTATTCTGTTGTCATAGTGCGTTTCGTGTTTATTGTCTATATGGTCTACTATCATACCTTCAGGAACTTCTCCTTTAAACCAGGCTCATATTGCTCTATGTAAAGGTAGTGTTTTCGTTTTATATACATAGGTATCTGATATTTTTTTACAGGCTTTAAATTTTCTTTTAATAGGCTTTTTAATTCTATTACCATTTTCATCTAGTTTATAAATATTAAAATATATATAATTTTGTTTATTTCTGCATAATCCTATTTCTGCGTCATTTTTATCTAGAATATGGTATTTTGAATCATCTGGACTATAATATATATCCTTTATACCCGCTTTTATAAGGTCCTCTTTATAAAAGTATATTGAGTGGTATCTATTATAAGGTCCTCTTTGGTTAATTGTTTTGCATAGTTACTCATTGTTTATTTCTCCTTATTTAATAATTTCATCGATTTTGTTTAAGTACTTGTTTTGGATTTCTAGTATTTCATCAATATTCATACCTGATTTGCTTAAATCCTTTTCTAAATTGAAAGATTTATCTACTACATCATTAAGTAATGGGTCTGAAATTTTGAAGTCTGCTTTGCACAGAATGTAACGTGTGATTTCTGCTATTAAATAGTTTTTAAGTTTTGTGGGGTATTTTGTCATAATTGTTTATTTCTCCTTTTTATATGTAATTATTAATGTTATTAATGCTCCTAGTATGCAGCCTGATAAGCTGGCTACAAAATACAATAATGTTGTCATTTTCAAATCTCCTTATATTATACAATATTTATTTTATAAATTTATCACCTTATTATGCAAGTTCTTAATTATTTACATATTCACTCACACCCTGTACCTTTAATTTCGCTAATCTTCATCAGTTAAAACACAAAAACGCATAGTTCCAACAGGCTTTAGAGACACAGTAATACAATAATCTAAGTACGCGCCAATAGTAAGTTAGGCCCTGAGTAGTTCGGGGTCTATTACTTTATTCCCAGAAGCCATAATTGACGTTTTAAGGCAGATTATTAGTTGGCTTAGTAGTTTATTAAGTTAGTATTAATAGTAGTCATAAATCGTCTCTGGTGGTTTCTGGTCGCGCGCTTTAAGTCCGTCAGTATTCATAGACAGTATTCGTTAGCAGGTATGTATAGCTAGTGTGTCTGTCCGGTAGTTAGTCCTATAGTCTGTGTGTCCGTACTGTGTGTGAGTATGGGTATAGGTTATGGGTATAGGTTATGGGTATAGGTTTTAGAAATAGGTTATTTCGCGCGCTTTTAGATCTGTCCTTTATTATTCATTTATTTTATTTA